>Ga0129324_10000531_pt1 | contig 27506 bp, 21 predicted proteins | sample CPBDNA_7_FD_96879 | JGI IMG/M metagenome (GOLD analysis project Ga0129324, IMG submission 96879) | Freshwater to marine salinity gradient microbial communities from Chesapeake Bay, USA - CPBay_Spr_15_0.2_DNA | ecosystem: Environmental > Aquatic > Marine > Coastal | place: USA: Chesapeake Bay...
AAAAAGTATTTACCGAACTTGATTTCAAGACTGAAATATTGACAACCAAAGAGGTACCAGTTTTACTGGCTGAAAAAAAATCGCCCAATAAAGAAGCGAAAACGATTCTTTTCTATTTACAAATCGATGGGCAACCCTTTGATCCCTCTGAATGGACCCAAGAAGATCCATTTATTCCCGTGCTGAAAATACCCGATGGTGAGCAATGGAAAACTATCCCCTGGGATAATTTTGTCCCGCCCTATCCGCCAGATGCAAGAATTTTCGGTCGTTCTACCTCCGATTCCAAAGGAAATGTTGTGGCATTTATCACCGCCCTCAGAATGATGAAGACGGCGGGAAAAACGAGCCAATATAACTTGAAAGTCATCATGGATTTTCAGGAAGAGCTGGGTTCCCCTACGCTTCCTCAGGCAGTTACTGACAATAAAGAAGCCTTTGCCGCCGATGGAATGATTATTTTGGATGGCACAAGACATGTTTCCAATCTGCCTACTTTAACCTATGGGGCAAGGGGCATTTTATCGGTTACTTTAAGGGTATTCGGCCCAACAAGCCCTATGCATAGTGGTCAATATGGAAACTTTGTACCCAATCCGGTATTTGCCCTCTCCAGACTCATTGGTGGCATGAAAGACGAGGAAGGGCGCGTTTTGATACCAGGTTTTTATGATGCGGTTCAGCTTGATAGTCAAACAAAGGCTATTCTTTCCTCCGTGCCTGATAATACCGAGGAACTTATTACGCGTATTGGCATTGCAAAACCTGAAAAAATAGGCGAATCTTTTCAAGAATCTTTGCAATATCCATCCTTAAATGTCAAAGGTATTTCCGCAGCAAAAATTGGTCGCTTGGCTACAACGATTATTCCTGATGATGCCATCGCTGAATTTGATATTCGATTGGTTCCTGAAACACCCGCTGAAAAAATGATTGAGCTTTTCAAAAACTATGTTTTACAGGCAGGTTTTCATTTGGTGAAGGATGAACCAAGTGCGGAAGAAAGAAAAAACTATACGAAACTGGCCTTCTTGTCTTTCCGCATTGGTTCGAAAGCTTATCGGACAGACATGAATTCCTTTTTGGGAAAATGGGTAGAACAGTCTATGCAAAAAACATTTGGAAACCAATATGTTAAGGTTAGATCCACAGGAGGTTCACAACCTATTTCCCCCTTTATTACTACCTTAAATATTCCGGCCCTCGCGGTTAATATCCCCAATCCGGATAATAACATTCATGCGGCTGACGAAAATCTTAAAATAAGTAATTTCATCGAAGGCATAAACATTTGTTTTGCCCTGCTTAATGAAGAAATTAAAAACTAATTTTTCTTTCATCTCCTCATCTATCTCCTCATGTTCTTAAAATGGTTCTATCGTATTTCTGCCTTCCTGGTTTTAATTCTATTGCTCATTCTTGTAAGATTTGGCTGGGCGATCAGAGACAGGCACCCTGATGCTGATATGAATGTACACATTGAGACGGAGGAAGATTTTTTACAAGCTGGATTCGCCTCCGTTGACATTACGCCGCAAGTGCCTGACACATGGATTGACAAAAATGAGGATGCACAATATGACCCCAAAGATGGCGATACGTTTACCGACGGAAATGGAAATGGAAAATTTGATCCAGTGTGGATGGCTGGTTTTCAGAACAATAGACCTGCCATGGGCGTACATGATCCTCTTTGGGCCCGAACGATGATTATTGCCAATGGTAAGCATAAAATAGCATTAACCGTTATTGATGCCATCGGATTTGGCGCCGATGATATTATTACGGTTAAAAAAATGGTGCCAACGAAGTTAAATATTGATTATGTGGTCATTATGAGTACACATAGTCACGAAACCCCTGATTTGGTTGGACTTTGGGGTAAATCTCCGTTTTCCAGTGGTGTCGATAATACCTATAAAAATCAAGTTCAGGAGGGTATATTACAATCCATTACCCAGGCTCACCGCCATTTAAGACCCGCTATTTTTCGGGTAGGTCACGATCTAACAGGTGCAGCTAATCTGGTCGAAGATTCCAGGGAACCTATAGTGATGGATCCCCGAATAAATATTTTACAAGCCATTGATGCAGCAATGGATACGACGCTTGGCGTATTTTTTAACTGGTCTAATCACCCGGAAACACTTTGGAATAAAAACTTGTACTTAACGGCTGATTTTCCATATTATGTAAGGGAAGCTCTTGAAAAAGGGTTGAAAAAAGGGGATTCTACGCTGATAAAGGGATTAGGGGGAACGGCTATTTTTTCTATCGGAGCTATTGGCGGATTAATGACCACCCGCCCTCATTTCCCAATTCCGGGATTTAAGGAAGATACCGTTTATCTGGAACCAAGCTTTGATAAAGCTGCGGCTCAGGGTTATCAATTGGCAGCACTGGGTATACAATGTCTTGAAAAAGGAGCCGATAATGTGACCTTTAGTAAAGCTAAACTAAAAATCAATGCGAAAACCTTAGAACTTCCGCTGAAAAATCCATTGTATCGGTTGGCCGCTTTTATGGGCGTTGTACAGCGTGGAACAAGCAGCTGGATTAATATCAGGACTGAAATAGCTGCATGGCAGCTCGGAGACGTACATTTTTTACACTATCCTGGCGAATTATACCCTGAAATATTAAACGGTGGGGTTGAAAAGCCCAAAGGACAAGATTATAATATGGCACCCTTTGAAACACCCCCATTGAGAAGTTATATTTCGTCAAAATATTCCTTCACAATGGGACTCTCAAATGACATGATTGGGTACCTTGTTCCAAAGAGTCAATGGGACGAGAAACCACCCTTCACTTATACCTTTAAAGATGCGCCTTATGGAGAAATTAACTCTTTAGGACCTGAAACAGCGCCCATTTTATATCGGGCGATGAAGGAATTATTAAAGAAATAAAGGCCTGGATTAATGAGGAATTATCTGAAGTTTAGCAAATTTCAACATTAATCTTCTCTCAGGTTCATCGATGTCCCTAAAAAGAATGGTGGCTACCCTATTATCTCTTCCACCGTCTATTTTTGTGATTTTCCCCATACCAAATTTTTGATGCACTACCGTCATACCAGGCGAAAGTGTTTCGGGAGGACTCGCTTTAAAATCTTCAGCATTAAACTTATCTGGCATTTTATTTACTGGCTTTCGGGCATTTGGAGCAAATCCTGTTACCGTCGAAGTAGTTTGAACAGACCTGTTATTTGACCTCATGGGAGAGGTAGATTCTAAATATTCCCCAGGTAATTCCTCTAAAAATCTGGACATTTCACTATACTTCATTTGACCAAACTTATATCTACTCAGTGAATAAGAGAGCGTCAGGAAAGTTTCTGCGCGGGTAATTGCCACATAAAAAAGGCGTCTTTCTTCATCTAAACCCTCTGTGGTATCCATAGACATGTGAGAGGGAAAGAGGTTTTCTTCCAGTCCTGTTACAAAAACGGCTTTAAATTCAAGGCCTTTAGCAGAATGCACCGACATCAGCGTGACGGTTTCATCGCCTGCTTCCTTATCGTCCAAATCTGTATAAAGGGCGATAGATTGCAAGAAAGAGACCAATGATTTATCTAACTGCCCATCTAACTGGTCCGATTCATCTTCATCTACAAAATTCTTCACAGCATCTAGCAGCGCATTTACGTTTTCTATCCTTGACACACCTTCGGGCGTCCCATCGGCCTTCAGCAAGTCAATCAAACCAGATTGTTTAGCGGCCAGGGTAGCTAAATCAAAAGCATTTTCCGTATCCTTTTTTGCAGTGAAAGAAAGGATCATTTCCACAAATTGTTTCAACAATTTTGGTGCCTTTTGATTATTTATCCCTTCCACTTTAACCACTTCCCAAAGGGGAATCTCCTTTTCAGCAGACATTTGGAGCATTTTTTGAATGCTCGTATCTCCAATACCCCTTCTCGGATAATTAATTATTCTTTTTAGGGCTTCATCATCGGACGGATTGATAATGACCCTCAGATAGGCGATTAAATCTTTGACCTCCTTGCGCTGATAAAAAGAGAGTCCGCCAAAGACTTTATAAGGAATATTTTCCCGTCGGCAATATTCTTCGAAAACCCTTGACTGGGCATTGGTTCTATACAAAATAGCGATATCACTAAAAGAAAGATGGTACCTATTTCTCAGTTCCGTTAGCGTATTGATAACTTGTTTCCCCTCTTCGTTATCGCTTACGGACCGAATCACTTTAATTTTATGTCCTGCGCCCTTATGCGACCAAATTTTCTTTTGTATTTGTTTTGTATTGTGCTGAATAAGCACGTTTGCCGCCTGCACAATTTCCTCGCTACTCCGGTAATTTTGTTCTAACTTAAAAACCTGAATACCGAAAGGCTTAAAATCGTTTTCAAAATCAAGGATATTCTGAATGGTTGCCCCACGAAAAGAGTAAATACTTTGAGCATCATCGCCCACTACACAAATATTTCTGGTACTACCTTCAAAATGAACCAATTTCCTAATAATAGCATATTGCAGGTGGTTGGTATCCTGAAACTCATCTACCATTACGTATTTGAATTTTTTCCTATATTTATCTAAGATATTCTCTGGGTTACGTTGCAGCAATTCGTAGAGACGATAGAGCAAATCATCAAAATCCATGGCACCTGCTCTTTTGCAACGCTCTGTATATTTTCTATAGAGCGTGGCAATCATGGGTCTGCCGGCAGCCTTATCTTGCTTTAAAAACTCGGCGTTAGTTTCATACATCGTTGGAGTAACCAAGGCACTTTTAGCGGCGGAGATTCGATTTCTCAGTTGATTCACCTGATAAGTTTCCTTATCGAGATTTAATTCTTTAATCAGGGCAGAAAGCACATTTTTCGAATCCTCTGTGTCATAGATTGTAAAACTGGTAGGATAACCGATATGGTGAGCCTCCATCCTAAGGATTCTTGAAAAAAGGGAATGGAAAGTTCCCGCCCAGATACCATTAGCGCTGGCACCAACGACCGAATGAATCCTTTCCTGCATTTCCTTTGCCGCCTTATTGGTAAAGGTAAGGCTTAAAATACGGTCTGCTGAAATACCAGATTGAAGGATATGAGCAATTCGATAAGTTAACACCCTCGTTTTCCCTGAACCCGGACCTGCAATCACTAAAACGGGTCCGTTAAGGGTCGTAACCGCATCTTTCTGTACCGTATTTAATGAATTTAAATAATTTTGATTTGACATTTACTTTTTATACTTCATTTTTCAGCTGATTATTTTCCAGGGCTTCCCAATATTCTACGGCTCTTCTCGTATGGGGAATGCAGATGGATCCTCCCACCAGATTGGCAATAGAAAAAACTTCGAAGAGTTCCTCTTTGGTTACGCCCAGTTCATAACAAGTACCCAGGTGATACTTAATACAATCGTCACAACGAAGAACCATCGAGGAAATTAATCCAAGCAATTCCTTTGTTTTAGTGTCTAAGGCACCCGCCTGATACGCTTGATTATCGAGGCTCCAAAAACGTTTAATAACCTTATTATCAACCGATAATATTTTATCGTTCATTAACGACCGATAATCGTTAAAATCTTCAACTACAGACATTTTTTATCTATTTAGGGTGTAAAGATAAATGAATAAGGGTTCAATTATCGGGTAATTATTCCAACTAAATAATTATTTGCTTGTTAAAAAAATCAAAACAAGATGAAAATAAAGAAAAAGCAATGGGAATTAATTCTGCCCGTAAAATTAGAGGAACTTTGGAATTTCTTCTCTGTTCCCGATAATTTAAATAAAATGACGCCTGAAAATGCAGGTTTCAGAATGATTTCGTCATTGAATGGACAAAAAATATTTCCGGGCATGTTGATTGAACACGAGGTCCGCCCCATTTTAGGCATTCCTTTGTATTGGGTAACAGAAATAATTCATGTTGAGAAACCTCACACATTTATTGACATACAATTAATAGGTCCCTATGCCCTTTGGCACCATCAACATACTTTTATAGCCCATGAGAAGGGTGTTTTGATGACTGATACGCTACATTATCGGGTTGGACTAGGTTTATTTGGCACTTTGGCTAATAGTCTTTTTGTAGAAAAAAAGATAGAAGAGATATTCGATTTCCGGCGGGATGCCGCGGTAAAGCTATTTGGAAAGGCCTAAATAGGACAAATATTATAGCAGAACATTAATTTATTGTATTTTAGATGAAAATTCTACCAAAATGATGCGACCACTTCTTTTTTTCCTACTATATGTAGGTTTGTTACATCCTGTTACAGGACAGAAAAAACAATTAGAACACAGCGATTTTGCCCATTGGAAAACATTGGGTAATGCAGTTATTTCTGCCGATGGAAAATGGGTTTCCTATAATTTAACGCCAGGAGAAGGAGATGAAACCTTGATCATTCACCAAACGGAGAGTGGTGAAAATTTCGTTTTCCCCAGAGGTTCCCGCGCTTCTTTTACGGCGAACAATTCTCATGCTGCTTTCTTAGTCAAAGTACCAAAGTTAACCCTTGATTCTTTGCGACGTAAGAAAGTTAAGTCCGAAGATTTGCCTAAAGATACGCTCTTCCTTTTTCAAACGGCCACTGGAAACGTAACAAAAATACCTAAAGTAAGAAGATTTGCTGTGCCGGAAAAATGGAGTGGATGGATTGCCTATCATAAGGAAATTGAAAAATCAGAGGGAAAGAAAAAGAAAGAAGGTATTCAAACAGGTACGCAATTTGTCATTCAATCGACCACTGATACTTTTTCTTTTGTCATGCCATTCACCAAAACTTTTCAGGTAGCTGAAGAAGTGCCTGGTTTAGTTTTACATGCAACGGGGGATGATGAAAATAACCTTCCCGGCATTTATTTCTTCGACGGACTCACCAGGAAATTAAGACCTGTGTATAGAGGAAAAGGAGCATTTGATAATTTAGCTATTGATCGCAAAGCAAGACAAATTGCCTTTGTTTTGGATACCGGAAGTGTTAAGATAGATCCTAGACCTATGTCTTTGTATTTTGCTTCCTTACAAATGAGTGATTCGGCCAAAGTTATTTGTAAACCAAATGATGGCTTTTTACCACAGAATTATGCGGTAAGTGTCCATGAAAAATTAAGATTCTCCCGCGACGGATCTAAATTATTCTTTGGCATGGCGCCGCCTCTTCCTCAAAAAGATACGAATTTACTGGAAGAAGAGATTGTTCAAGTGGAAGTTTGGGGAACAGAAGACCCTTACATTTATCCAATGCAGAAAGTGCGTTTGGATCAGGAAAGAAAAAATGCGTTTACCGCTGTATTTATTCCGTCCCTTGGTAGAAAAAATATCCTCGCAACCAATGACATCCCAGAAGTAAAAACCAATATTACCGCCAATTCCGATGTGGTGATTGGCTATACAGAAGATCCGTATTTGAAGAAATTCACCTGGGAAGGAGGACCTGTCGGTAAAGATTTATATGCTATTTCGACCCTCACCGGAAAAGCTACCCTCATTGAAAAAGAGGTCCGCACAACGCCTCAACTTTCTCCTGCCGGTAAATATATTTATTGGTTCGATAGTCCCGATTCTACCTGGCGTGCCTACGAAACCGCTACAGGAAAAAAATATGACCTGTCCGGAAAAAATAAAAATTTATACTTTGATGAACTCAATGATTCTCCCGATTTTCCTTCTCCTTACGGTATAGCCGGATGGACAACTAATGACGATTATATCCTTCTTTACGATCGTTACGATTGCTGGAAGGTAGATCCGAAAGGAGGTATTTTACCAAACAATCTAACCTCGGGCAGGAAATCAGGTACCACACACAGATTAATCCGTGTCGATGCTAACGAAATTGCCATAGACGAAATTAAGCCCTTTCTTTTTCATTTTCATAAAGATGGAAGTCATGAAGAAGGCTATTTATGGTTCAATTTGCACACAGGAAGTAAAAACATAGTTCAGGAAGGTCCTTTTAAATATACGCGGCAAGTTAAAAAAGCTGCTAAAGCGGAAAAATGGCTTTTCACAAAAGAAGATTTCAATACTTTCCCAAATCTGATACTCAGCACAGACTTTAAAACCACAAAGGTTATTTCTAATGCCAATCCTCAACAAGCTGACTATAAGTGGGGAAGCATGGAGTTGGTTCAATGGACTTCCCTCGATGGTACTGTTTTAAACGGATTATTAGCAAAACCCGACAACTTCGATCCTACTAAAAAGTATCCGATGATTGTTAATTTTTATGAGCGCAGCTCCGATGCATTATACGAGCACAAATTGCCCGTTGCCGGCAGAAGTCAGATCAATTATACGTTTTACACCAGCAGAGGTTACCTCGTTTTCAATCCTGATATACCTTATAAAATAGGCTATCCCGGGGAGAGTGCGCTGCAAGCTGTAGTATCTGGAACCACTGCATTGATAGATAAAGGATTTGTCGATAAAAATAATATCGGCATACAGGGACACAGCTGGGGTGGTTATCAAATAGCCTATATTTTAACCCGTACGAATCTTTTTAAATGTGCCGAATCAGGTGCACCAGTGGTTAATATGTTTTCTGCTTACGGGGGAATCCGCTGGGAGTCGGGAATGAGTAGAATGTTCCAATACGAGCATACGCAATCGAGAATTGGCGGAACATTATGGGAAAAACCAATGCAATTTTTTGAAAATTCACCGCTGTTTTTCTTAGATAGAATAAATACACCCGTTCTTATCCTTCACAATGACGCCGATGGTGCCGTTCCATGGTATCAAGGCATTGAATTCTATATGGGCATGCGCCGCCTCGGCAAACCAGCATGGATGTTGAACTATAATGGCGAACCTCACTGGCCGGTAAAACTGGAAAATCGTAAAGATTTTCAAATAAGGATGCAACAGTTTTTCGACCATTATCTGCTCAATAAACCACTGCCTCAATGGATGGCAAAAGGGGTTCCTGCCATAGAAAAAGGAATAAATAAAGGATACTAAATTATATGCTTAAAAAAACACCTGCACAAGATTGTTGTCAACCTTGTGCAGGTGTTTTAATTTTTATGAATAATATAAGCGGTAATATTACGTTTCAAATTTATACATTTTATTAGGTAAGTAATTAGAGTATAAAAAACCAGGATAGCTATTTTTTTAACCCCCTCATTTAAGGCATATTCAAAATACATTTTTAATATATATTAAAAACACAACATACATATAATACTATATTTCAATAATATAAAATTGCAATTAAAATTTTGAAGCAAACAACACATTAAAAATACTTTAAATATATTTCCATTAATCTTATGATTTTTCGCGTCTTATTATTTTCTTTGTTCTAGGAAGACAGATGAAAATTATTGTTAAATCTTAAAAGTTTGATAATCAATATTTTGTTTTATTCCTTGTTTGATTACCTCTATTATGACACTTGGAGAACACTATGGAAAACACACTGAACAAACGTTCGCTGTCAAAGGCGACTAAATTGCTTGAGGTATTATACCTCCCTGAGAGCAGAAAACTTATTAAAATAATGGAATCTCACGAATCCATTGAAAGTATTGACTTATTAATTCAAACGGGATGGCAAGAAGAAAAGCTATCTAAACATTTGAATTTACTACGGCAAGTAGAAGCAATTTACATGACTTTTCTTAGCGAAGGAAAGGCTAGCTATGAGCTAAATCATGAAAAAATATTAATTGTTTGCAAAACAGCTAAAGTACTCAGCAAAGCCGTTGTGCGCAATGTAGTACTCTAATCTTTTTTATCACCGCAGCTTGCAAACGCTGGAAATTTTATATTTCCTGAAAGCAAGCTGCGGTTATATCGGGTATACAACCGATACCTATCTCCTCCCCTACAATGACCTGCTTTTCTGCCGTATAATAAATACCCCCGTTTATTGGGTCTTCACTTAACATAAACGGACTATCCATATCGAAGTTGACCACTGCTTCATGGGCCAGGGCAAAATGCGCCAATGCGGTGATACCCAATCTACTCTCAGAAAAACAACCTACCTGACATTGCATTCCTGCTGTTTGGGCAAAAAGAGCGGACAGTTGTGCTGAACGTATGCCCCCTGCCTTTGATATTTTTATGTTAAAACCGCTACAAGCATTTTCGCGAATAAGCGAGAGAGCATCAGAGGGATCAAATAAACTTTCATCTGCCATTATAGGTATTGGACTGTGTTTATGAAGAAAAGCCATGGCTTCAAAATCTCTTGCCTGAACTGGTTGTTCGCAATATTCAACATTATAAGGGATAATGTCAGACAGTACTTTCAAAGCGGTAGTAGTATCCCAACCTTGATTTGCGTCTATGCGAAGAGGAATAGCCTCACCTATAGCTTCTCTGACCAATTTAACCCTTTGTACATCATCTTTAAGCTGCGTTCCCAGTTTTATTTTTATAGCTGGAAAGGCATCATCAACATATTTTCTTGCCTCCAAAGCCATATTCTCCGGACTATCAATGCCCACAGTCATGTCAGTAAACATCTTTTTTGTATTATTACCGCCCAGATAGGCATAGAGAGGCAATCCAGCAATTTGTGCTGACAAATCATAAAACGCCATATCAAAGGCGCTTTTAATCCCATTTTGCCCGACTACCATTTTACTTAAAGCCTTTTGCCAGGTTAAAATATCCCATGGATTAATGCCAAGAAGTGCCGGCGCTATTTGTTGAGCGTAATGTAAACAGGACGCCTGCGTTTCATTATGTATTTTCTCATAAGGACTAATTTCACCATAGCCCAAAAAGCCAGAGTGTGTTTCCATGACAATAAGCACATTTTTAGCCACCGTTATCGTTTCAAGGGAAATAACGAATGGATATTTTAAAGGAATATCCATTTTAAAAATGCGGATATGCTTAATACTATGGTTCATAAAAGGAACTTTGAAGATTATTTTAAAAAATTAGTTCAAGGTATGTTAAAACCTACAATAAATCCATTTCAAATTTTGTTAAATTTACATTCACAAAATTAAAAAAAAATCTATGTCAGTTAGGGTGGAAGGTCTCACCAAAATATATGGGGAACAAAAAGCCATCGACAAGCTCAGTTTTCAAGTTGAAAAAGGTCAGATTCTTGGCTTTTTGGGTCCAAATGGTGCCGGAAAAAGTACTACCATGAAAATACTGACGGGATACTTGCCCCCAACCGAAGGCTCAGTAGAAATTGGTGGTTTTGATGTGCAGGCAAACCCTAAAGAAATAAGAAGATTGATTGGTTACCTGCCAGAAAATAATCCCTTGTATGGCGACCTGTATATTAAGGAATATCTTCACTTTGTTGCTGGCTTTTATCCTATAAAAAATCCCTCCGCCAGAGTTTCCGAGGTCATTGATCTTATTGGACTTACCCCTGAAAAACATAAAAAAATAGGCGCCTTATCCAAAGGTTATAAACAAAGGGTTGGACTGGCTCAAGCCATTATTCACGATCCTCAGGTTTTGATACTGGATGAACCAACTACGGGATTGGACCCCAATCAATTAGTGGAGATCCGATCTCTGATAAAAGCATTGGGCAAGGAAAAAACATTGATTTTTTCTACCCACATCATGCAGGAGGTTACCGCCTTATGCGACCGTGTTCTCATTATAAAGGACGGTAAAATGCAGGCAAATGATACCTTGCAAAATTTACAATCTACCTTTCAAGGAGAATGGGTTACTACGGTAACGTTCCAGGGTCCTTTTACCTTAGCTCATTTTAAAATAATAAAGGACGTTCAGCGTATTCGTCAAATACATACCGATACTATTCAGGTAATTACCGCGCCAGGCATTGATGTAAGACCCTTAATATTTAAGCAAGCTGTTAAAGACGATAATATCATCATTGGTATGCAACAAGACCGACGCAGTGTAGAGGAAATATTTCAAAAACTAACAGGATCTGACATTCAATGAAAAAAGTAATCCTTTTTCTGGCTCTTTGCTTCACTTATGCCTTTTCTTTTGGCCAACGCGCGCTAAATCAGGAGTTAAAGTTAGTGGACGGTCTATATCTGAATATTAATGAATACAAAAAAGATGCTCCTTCCCGTTTATGGAAAGAGTATGAGGTTGTCTGGACGTATAACACGAAGCTTAGGTGTTACCAGGTTGAAAATATACATAAAAAAGGTCATCCTGGTTCAGGCATTCAAGACTCTGTCTGGGGATTTACCATCAAAGGCATTCCATACATTAGAATTTCTCCGGACAGTTCTGGCAGGCCCTTAACCTTGTTTGCGGAACTCACGGTAAGAGGACTGATAAATATTTTTTCTTATGAAAAAGAGAACCAGGAATTGTTTCCCATGAAAGCATATAATCCATTAACAGGAACGGTATTTAGAAAAGGCGTGGTAAAAAGAAATATCACAACCATGGAAAAGCGGATTTTCCATTTAAAGGACGACCTCATTATGCCCTACGACAAGAATATTCTGGAGCAATGGATTGAAAAAGACAAAGAGATTTTACGAGCGCTCCGCTTCGCTTCGGAGGAAGAATATGAAGAAAAAATGACGCGTGCGCTTATTGTTTTCAATGGCCGTTACCCTTTTATCATTCAAAAATAATATGCAAATTCATGTGGGTAATTTATAAGAAGGAATTAACAACATTTTTCAATAATCTGACAGGCTATTTGGTTTTGGGCGTGTTTTTAACCGTTATGGGATTATTTTTATTTGTATTCCCGGAAACCAGTTTACTGGAATCAAATTTTGCCTCTTTAGAGCCATTTTTCGAGATGGCCCCCTCCTTATTTTTATTTTTGGTGCCAGCCATAACCATGAGATTATTGGCCGAAGAAAGACAACTGGGAACGCTTGCCCTTTTACTCACTAAACCGATAGATGAAATGGGCTTAGTTATCGGGAAGTTTCTAGCTGCGGTATCTCTCCTTTTCCTCGCATTGGTGCCTACCCTATTTTATTATATAACCCTGTATTTTTTGGGTTCACCCGTTGGTAATCTGGACACTGGAGCCATCATGGGTTCTTACTTGGGCCTTTTGCTCCTCGGTAGTGCGTTTGCCTCCATAGGCATGTTAGCCTCTTCGCTTACTGAAAGTCAGATAGTTGCTTTTGTGTTAGCGGTAACGGGTTGTTTTTTATTCTTTTACGGCTTTTATTTCCTTTCAGGGCTTCCTGTTTTTTTTGGAAAATGGGACGCGTTAGTGCAACAATTTGGAATGGACTACCATTATCATGCCCTCAGCAAAGGAGCGCCTGACACCCGCGACCTTATTTATTTTCTGTCAGTGATTGCAATATTTTTATTAATCACCCGATTTGTTTTGCAATACCGCATTCGTTCCTAAGTCAACTCCATCATGCGTTATAAACAAGCTCTAATCAATCTTTCTCTCGCTATAGGCATTATTATATTGTTGAATGTCTTAATGCACTCCCACATTGGGAATTTTCCTCTTTACACCCGCTTTGATCTTACTGAAGACCAGCGGTTTACCTTAACTCCGGCTACTACATCGTTACTACGCAATCTGGACGAAGTTGTTTTTGTCAAAGTATTATTACAAGGCGACTTTCCCGCGGGTTATAAGCGTTTACAAGAATCTGTGGAAGATATGCTACTAGATTTTCAGAGTGAAAATGCCCTTATTTCCTATCAGTACGAAGATCCTTTAGCCGGAAATACCGAGCAGGTAAATACAAGAAAAAAGCAACTGGCTGAACTCGGCGTACTCCCTGTGAGCCTGAATGTCAGGGAAAATGGGGAGAGAAGTCAAAAACTCACCTACCCTTATGCCATTTTTTATTACAAAGGGCGGAGTATTCCCGTTAATTTTCTGGAAAATCAAATTCCCGGCGTTCCCCCTGATGTTATTCTGAATAAAGCAGTTACGCTGTTGGAATATAAGTTTATTCATGCCATTCAACAGTTAAAGCAAAGTACCAAACCTACCTTGCTTTTTTTGGACGGCCATGGCGAAAGTTTACCCGCCGAAACCGCTGATATAGAAAATAGCCTAAGGGAAACATTTAATACCGGACGTATTGTTCTCGATAGTGTGGTCGCCATTGACAGCACAGTAAAAACCCTAATTATTTCTTCTCCCAAAACGGCATTTTCAGATAAGGATAACTTCAAAATTGACCAATATGTCATGCAGGGTGGCCGATTATTATTTCTCGTTGATAAAATAGCTATTCATTTAGATAGCTTACGTCGTGGAGAATATTTGCCCAATGAAAGGAATCTGAATATAGATGATTTGCTATTCAAATTTGGTGTGCGATTACAGCCTAATTTATTGCTGGATATGCAAAGTAGCGTGATACCTTTAGCTACCGGGCAGGTTGGCAATGCCCCTCAATTTGAATATTTCAGGTATCCCTATCATTTGGTGGTTATACCCAATAGTGATCACCCAGCCGTAAAAAACATAGGTCCCATCAATATGCAATTTGCTGGAGGGATTGACACGGTAGCTACCAAATATCCAGTAAAAAAGACGGTTTTACTGCAAACTTCTGCTGAAAGTAGGTATCAATTCCTTCCTTTACGCATGAATTTTGACTTTATGAGATATCCTTTAGATGAAAAGTTGTTTAATAAAGGGCCTCAATCGGTAGCCTTATTATTGGAAGGGACATTTTCATCTCTTTTTGAAAATAGATTGTCAGCAAATATGCTTTCATCCCTTCAAAATCAAGGTAGGTCTTTTGTAGGAAAATCGCCTGAAACCAAAATTATAGTTATTTCTGACGCTGATTTAATTCGGAATAGAATAGATAAACAGACTGGGAAAATAATACCGGCCGGTTATAATGAATTTGAAAAATACACCTTTTCCAACAAAGATTTTTTACTGAATGCGTTGGAATATTTGTCTGACGATGAAGGCATTATAGCAGCAAGGGGTAAGGATATAAAACTCCGATTATTAAATACCACTAAAATTAAGGAAGAAAAGGTTAAGTGGCAAATCATTAATCTTTTACTACCTTTAGTTGTTATAATGCTGGGTGGTGTACTCTTTCATTTTATCCGTCAGCGCCGTTACCAGTAACAAGAAAAACCAATGCGTCGAGAATCGTTTATTTTAATGTCTGTTTTTGTCCTCTTAGGCGCTGGATTCATCTTCCTTCAACTAAAAAATAAACCCTTGGTTGATCCCGACAGAACGTTCCATATTGAAGACAAGCGGCGCGTTCATGAGGTATTTATAACACACAGAGATGGGGAGCAGGTGAAACTAAGTAGAAAAGGAAACTCCTGGTTGCTCAATGATCGTTTTCCTGTCAATCCCAATGTTATGGAAAATGTATTGGATGCCATAGCCCGCATACAAATAAAATATGTTCCTCCACAAGCTGCCGTACCTGCCATCATAAATGATTTAGCAAAAAATGGAATACGAGTGGAGATATTTGACCGGAATCATGAAAAAATCATGGGTTACTACGTCGGTGGTAGTACGGTTGATGAACGGGGAACACATATCATCAGAGAAAACAGCGATTTGCCTATGATTGGAGAATTAGCTGGTTGGGAAGGCAATTTACGCTTCCGTTTTAGGATGAGAGGTAATGAATGGCGCGATAAAACAATTTTCCAGTATAAAGTAAATGAGTTGAAGAGTGTTCAATTGATTTACCCAAAACAACAGCTTGCTTCCTTTACCCTTACTCAGCAGAATGGCTCTTTCCAATTGGAATCTTCAACCACCCCTAAAAAAATAGTTAAAATGGCAAATGCCAGGGGTATAGCGTATTTATCAGGCTTTGAAAAATTAGGGGCAGAAGCCTTTGAAACAGGAAATCCTTACAGAGATTCTATTGAAAATTCACTCCCCTTTGTAACCATTAAACTACAAGAAAAAAAGGGAGCCCAAAGAACCTTGAAAGTTTGGCCCATTTATCCGCTGCAATCGTCTGACGAAGGCGTCGTTTTCAGGAATGAGACCGGCACTGTTGAACGCTACTTCGCGGGAGAAGAAAACGGAGAATTTTACTTGATTCAAGATCGCGTTTTCAGGAAAATATTCCGAGGCTTTGATTTTTTTACTCAAAATTAATAATCTACTAACTTTTTGTGTCAAAAGAAGTTACTTATAATAAAATGATGCGTTTAAAAGAAAACAGAAAAAGAGAAAGATAATGATGCAAGCAAGTTCAGTAAAGGATAGATTGCAATTTATAGATGCCATCAGGGCTTATGCCATATTAATGATGCTACAAGGGCATTTTGTAGATACCATGCTTGCTTATCGTTTCCGAGATCTTGAAAACGCATTATATTCCACCTGGTTCTTCATGCGAGGTATGACGGCACCTATCTTTTTTACTATTACTGGTCTTGTTTTCACCTTTTTACTACTTCGCGATGGCAGACCAATCAAAGAAAATGAAAGGATTAGAAAGGGAATTCGTCGTGGATTTTTCCTAATATTCCTGGGTTACTTGTTGAAGGTAAATTTCCCAGCCTTCTTAATAGGTTGGTTTTATAAAAGTTATCCTGCTTTAGATGTTTTACACAATATAGGATTTGCATTATTAGCTCTTATCGGATTATATTGCCTCCATTTAGTAAGTAAAATTTCCTTGCCTCTACTCTATTTCGGAGGCGGTATTTTCATATTTTTAATAAATCCTACCTGGCTCGCTTACGAATGGGACTTCTTACCCATTGTATTAAGGAATTACTTTGATGCTGACAACGGTTCTATTTTTCTTCCCGTACCCTGGCTTGGCTTTACTTTGTTAGGGGCAGGAATTGGCTGGCATTTATTCCACAAAACGTATTTATACAGAACCTGGTACTGGCCAGCTATTTTATTGACAACAGGTCTAACCATACATTTTTTCTCCTCTAAGGGATTACTTTTGCTACATCAGTGGACAGGTTGGGAAAATTTTATAAAATTAGCTTACGATAACGTATTATTCTGGCGATTTGGGCATGTGCTAATCATCATTTCCCTATTTATCTTCCTGGAGAAAATCATCACATTCCCTCCGTTGATGTTAAAAATAGGTTCGGAAACTTTAACTATTTATGCCACCCATTACGTGGTACTTTATGGTACCTGGTTAGGAATTGGTATTAAAACATTTGGACAGTTCACCTGGCACCCGGTACCTGTTATCATTGGAGCTATTCTTTTTGTTTTAGCAGCCATTGTTTACATCAAATATATTGAAGAAATAAGAACAAAATTAGCGTTACATATCCCGGGGAGATTGCGATACCTTAGACGATACGTGCATGTAATGGGTAAACGTTTATTAAAACAAGTGCTCGATCAGGTCAGGCAATGGATTAATCGCTTATCGACCAATATAGGCATTTGGTAAAATACCAAAGTTTGTTTCAGGGAAATCTTGTATTTTTAAAATGAAAAGTTTGAATTTTTTATTTTAGATAGGTATATTAGTCGGAACAATACCTACACTAAATGAATCGTACGTTCTTCTTTGTTATTTCCCTGCTATTATCTACCCATTTTTTATTTTCGCAATCTGTCACGCTCACAAAGCCAAGTGCTCAACAACTGCGTTGGCATGAGATGCAATATTATATGTTCATCCATTTTGGCGTTAACTCATTCACCAATCTGGAATGGGGTGAAGGGGCAGAAAATCCAAAAATATTTAACCCCAAAAATTTAGATAGCAGACAATGGGCCAGAATAGCAAAAAAGGCAGGCATGAAAGCTATCATTTTAACGGTTAAGCACCACGATGGTTTTTGCCTTTGGCCTTCAGCTTACACGGAACATGACGTAGCAAACAGTAGCTGGAAGAATGGCAAAGGAGATGTATTAAAGGAACTCTCTGAAGCATGCAAAGAATATGGCATTAAACTGGGCTTTTATATCTCCCCCTGGGACAGAAATAATCCTATTTATGGAAAAGATGATCAGGCGTATAATACCTATTTTAATAACCAGTTAAAAGAAATTTTAACTCAATACGGACCTATTTTCGAGGTTTGGTTTGATGGCGCCAATGGAGATCGTGAAAATCCTGAAAAGTATCAGGTCTATGATTGGACCTTATTTAACGAAACTATTCGTTCCCTGCAACCCGATGCACTGGTTTTTGGAGCGGGTTACGCCGATATAAGATGGGTTGGAAACGAAAGAGGGGTAGCTTCAGAGACAAATTGGTGCACTTTCGACTCAAAACAAAGAAATCCAAGTGAGGACGCACCTATTCCACTTCTTCAGGCAGGCATTAAAAACGGAGATTTATGGTGGCCCGCTGAAACCGATGTGTCTATCAGACCAGGTTGGTTTTATCATCCGGAAGAAGACACAAAAGTCAAATCTGTAGATCAATTGGAAAAAATTTATTTTGAGTCCGTGGGCCGGAATACAAATTTGCTGCTGAATATCCCAATCGATAGAGAGGGTCTTGTAAATGCTGCCGATTCTATCGCGCTCATGCAATTAAGAGCTCGTTTAGATGCCACTTTTATTGATAACAAAATAGAAAAATTATCTAAAGGAAAACTGGAAAATAATGCTGTGGTCGTTGAATTAAAAGGTAAAAAAACCTTTGACGTCATTTCTCTTAAGGAAAATATAAGCCAGGGACAAATAATTGATGGTTGGAAAGTAGAAGCCTGGGTGGATAATCAGTGGGTTTTACTTGGTGAAGCGACCACCGTCGGTTACCAAAGATGGCTCATTTTACCCAAAACAACTTCTCCTAAAATACGAATTCGCTTTGAAAATCCCCTACCTTCCAATCAATTATTAGACGTGAATCTGTATTTAAGAGCCTCTCCAAATCCTTTACTGGACAAAAAATGAAAAAATACATTCTCATTATTTTCCTGATAATTGTAGGTTTACAGCTGATGCAAGCTCAGGATGACCCATTTATAGGTTATTTTGAAAATAAAGCTGTGGAATTCTCTTTGAAAATCGATAAAGCGCCCAATAATGATTACAACTGCGTTTTACATCTTCAGGGGAATACTATTTCCTTCACAGGAACAAAAATATTGGGAATGATATCCGGGATGTTAACGTTTCAGGGACAAAGTCTATCCTATTCATTGTCAAAATTATTGGGAATATATTACTTTACGTTGGATGGTATTTCTTTAATGGTTGAAAAAGGAAATCCTCCAACATCTAAAGATTCTCCAACGGTTAAAAAAGAAGTTACTCAGCCAGATTCCCTCTGGGAAAAGAGAATTTCTGGAAAGAAGCTTGTTTATCTATATAACAGTAGTGGATTTTCCGATAAAACAGTTATTAATTTGTATTCAAATAAAACTTTTGAAGGTAGTATCGAAAGTGTGTCTGTTTCTCAATTAGGGTCAGGATCCACTCGAAATTCTTCCAATGGGACGTGGAAAATTAATAAATTATCTAATGGTACGTGGTTGGACTTAACCCATAAGGATAGAACTTCGGAAAGTTTTTTGCTAGAACAAAGGCAAGCAGGAAATGAAATAAATATGAATGGTAAAAGATTTTTTGTTACTGAATTAAACTAAATATTTCCTTATATTTAGTTTATTATAAACCCTAAATTTATTCGTTTTGGCTTCACCCATTTTGTCATCAAACCTTCTACGATATAGCCTTATTTCAAGTATTCTTCTTGTATTAGGTTATTTTTATGTCAATAAAGAGGAGCAAGCCCCCATTTCAGACCCCAATGACCTTAATCAATTAAATGTTGAAGCAAGGACTATTTTTGCCCACCATTGTTATTCTTGTCATGGAGAGGTTAAAAGTAAGGGCGGCCTTCAACTACATACTAAAGCAGCCGCGTTTGCCGGAGGTGATGATGGTCCTGTCATTATACCCGGAGACATAGACAAAAGTGAATTAATACGTCGTATTACACTTCCGCATAGTCACAAAGACTACATGCCTTCAAAAGGAGAAAAACTAACGAAAGATCAGGTTCAAACGCTTATAAAATGGGTTGAAGCAGGGGCACCCTGGTCCGATAGTATGACTACATCGGTTTACAGATTGGCTCCTTTCGAACTTATGTTGCCCAAAGTGCCCACCCCCAAAAAAGGACTTTCAAATCCTATCGATTTATTTGTCGATGTATATTTTGAAAAAAATAAGGTGCAGTGGAAAGATCCTGTGGCCGATCCTTTATTTATTCGCAGGGTTTACCTGGATGTTTTAGGATTACTTCCCACGCCAAATGAAATAAAAGCATTCAACGAGGATAAAAACCCTAAGAAAAGGGATAGATTGGTTAAAACATTGTTGTCTAAAGACACCGTTTATGCGCAACACTGGTTAACCTTTTGGAATGATTTGTTGAGAAATGATTATTCTGGAACGGGTTATATAACGGGAGGTCGAAGTTCTATAACCCCTTGGTTATATGAATCGTTAACAAAAAATAAATCGTACGACTCAATTGTTCACCAGCTTATCAGCCCTTCAGAACCTTCAGCAGGTTTTATCAAAGGCATTCAATGGCGAGGAACAATCAATGCCAGTCAGCGGGTGGAAATGCAGGCGGCACAGAATGTAGCGCAGGTATTTTTAGGCTTAAATTTAAAATGTGCTTCTTGTCACAACAGTTTTATCAGTGACTGGAAACTTGAGGATGCTTACGGTTTTGCTAATATTTTTGCTGAGGAGCCCCTCGAAATTTACCGATGCGACCAGCCTACCGGTAAAACTGCCTCAAATAATCTTCTTTTTCCATCCTTAGGGACATTAAAAGAAACCAATGACCGAATGGAGCGATTAAAAGATTTGGCGGGACTGTTGGTTCAGGAAAAAAATGGTCGTTTGTCCCGCACTTTTGTAAATCGGATATGGGCACAGTTTATGGGCAGAGGTTTTATTGAACCCCTTGATTTTATGGACAACCTGCCATGGGACCAGGATTTGCTGGATTGGATGGCCTTTGATTTTGTGAGGAACGATTATGATATAAAAAAGGTAATGTATCAAATTTTAACCTCTAAAACCTATCAGCAACCGTCTGTCGCTTTTGAAGAACCTGAAAAATTAATATCAAAAGACTATGTTTTCCAGGGGATGGTACGCAGGAGGCTTTCTGCCGAACAATTTGCCGATGCTATAAGTCAGGCATTTTACCCTGTTTACACCGACTCAAATTTCGTTAAAAAGCACTTTCCGCAAATGAATGAAATAAAATCTCCCTTTGTAAGGGCTTCCATGGTAAAAAATGATATTTTCATGACTGCATTGGGTAGGCCTAACAGGGAAAATGTAGGGGCAAGTAGAAATAGCCAATCCAATTTAATTCAGGCGCTTGAGGTGACAAATGGTCAGATATTAAATACCAGACTACAGTTGGGATCAGAAAAATGGTTATCAGCCAACCTAAGAAAAGACCAGTTAACAGATTCTCTTTTCCTGAATTTTTTAGGACGAACCCCGACAATAAGAGAGAGAAGAGCAACAAATGCCTTATTGTCTGAAAAGCCTGAGGGCCCGGAAATTCAGGATCTGGTATGGGCGTTAACACTGCTACCTGAATTTCAATTGATTTATTAAAAGATTCAAATTTAGTGAAATGATAAATGCATGGAATAGGCGTGAATTTTTAAAAACTGCCTCACAAGCTACCTTGGCCGCTTTGGCTGCTGGTGCACCAATGTCCTCATTACTAACTAGTTGTTCCAGGTCAAAACCAATAGACACCAGTACTGCCGACACTGTTATATTACTATGGATGGCAGGCGGAATGGCACATACGGAAACCTTTGACCCTAAGAAATATACCCCTTTTGAAAAAGGGATGGAAGGAAATCGCGTTCTTTCCACTTTTCCAAGTGTTCCAACAGTTCTTGACGGTATATCATTTTCAGAAGGATTACAGGAAATTGGTAAAGTAATGGATAAAGGGACCCTTATTCGCTCTTATGTGGCTGCCGATTTAGGACATATTCTACATTCCCGGCATCAATTTAATTGGCACACCTGTTATGAACCGCCACAAACCGTTGCAGCTCCTCACATAGGTGCATGGATAGCAAAAGAATTGGGACCTAAAAATCCGGTAATCCCTGCCTTCATTGATATTGGCCAGCGATTTACCGTAGGAGAAGCCGAGGAATTAAAAGCATTTCACACCGCTGGATTTCTGGGAAATGAATATGGCCCATTCTTTATTCCCGATCCAAGTCAGGGTTTAGATAGCGTTCGTCCCCCGATTGGCATGAATTTAAAGAGATTTGAAGCCAGAAATAAACTCTATAAGGAACTTACTTCTACTTCACCCATTGGAGAGTATGGAAGTGATTATCAAAAAGAATCCTTACAACGTTCTATGGAACAGGCATATAGCTTGCTTCATTCCCCTGAATCTGCCGCTTTTAATTTATTGGACGAGCCAAAAGAATCTTATGATGCCTATAACACTGGTCGCTTTGGACTGGGTTGTTTACTGGCAAAAAGATTGACCAAACAAGGCGCCCGTTTTATCAGTGTTACCACGGAATACGAACCATTTTTTGGCTGGGATACTCATGACAACGGTCATACAAGACTGGCTGTAATGAAAAAACAAATAGATATGCCTATTGCCCAACTCATCAGAGATTTGGACGAATCAGGGCACTTAGACAGAACGCTGATCATTTTAGCCAGTGAATTTAGCCGCGATATGATGGTAGAGGGACGTCCCGACCTGAAAGTAAAGGAGCAAGTCGATCAGCCAGATATTCTGCACGAACTGAAATATTATGGTATGCACAGGCATTTTACAGACGGTTGTTCAGTATTAGTGTTTGGCGGCGGTATAAAAAAAGGATTTGCGTATGGAAAAACATCGGATGAAAGGCCATGTAAAACCATTGAAAATCCAATAAAAATTGATGGGCTGCACCAAACTATTTATCATGCACTGGGTATTTCTCCGGATACAAATTATGACGTTGAAAAAAGACCATTTTATACTACACCCGATGGAAAAGGGAAAGCCGTTATGGATCTTTTCGCATAAAGCGTCATTGGTATGGTTTTTTGCGACCCATTTTTTTAAATGGGAACCTCATTTTCTGTTAGTTAGCCAGATAAGTATTTTGCTTTATTTCGCCTTGTCCTAACCTAATTTTGAACAAGTTTCTATTTTTGACTGAATAAGAAACATCCTTTCGGTTGGGGCAAAATCGGTATTTAACGAGCAAGAATAAAGTGCTTCATGGGTTTTTCTGAATATAATTCCACCTTTTTCTGTCCAGGTTTTTAGGTTTACTCCTTTATTTTTTCATACCTGGCGAATAAATACGTTCTGCCTGTGCCATTACCTTTTGCTTGTCAAGCGTCATCGGCTTGGTTTTCTGCGCTAAAAAGAGAGGAATCTGGTCGGCGAAATGAGGATTATCGGGATGAGAAGAAGCGCCGTAGGTATTTACCGTTTCGATAACAGGCAATTCATTTTTGGGAAATTTAACCATCATTACGTAGGCATCGCCCCCTACAATTTTTCTTTTTCCCCCTTCGTAGGGGCGACTCCATTGCGGAGCAAGCAAGTCAGGTAATCCACCCACAGGAAATTCCTGATTCCCGCGTACCAATTTTTGAATATCACCTAAGGCGAGATCTATTTTTCCAAAATTATCCAGCAGGTATTTTTTTGCGTAGGCTAAAGCCTTCAGTCCCTCGTCTTTAGTAATCGCCCTTGCCTCTTGACCTCTTAGTGCCCTAGCCAAATATTCATAAACGAGCATAAAAACTGCGGCACCTTTACTTTCGGCGGTCCCCTGGAAATCCCAGGTTTTCAAGGTATTCAACAGCTTATTATCTTGCTCATCCCCTGCATTTTCCAAAAGGAAAAGGGAATCGAGCTGATACATAAAAGTGAGTTTTTCAGGATATTGTCTATCGAATTTAATATCTCTGAAGGTTTGAAAATCAATTTTAGGGGTAGATTCAAATCTTTGTCTGAAACGGACACTTCTATTATTTTCCATGGTTTCCCACCCATCGGCAGATGAAAACTGAGATACTTTTAAATTATCGGCGCTTGCTGTAGCTGAGAAAGGTGAATGATTGGTATTGAACAGAAAGCCGGAGGCCGGATTAATATATTGGGGAAGATCCTTCAGTGGTCTAAACGTTGTCCATAAAGTAGTTGAGGTATTTCCAGGCAAAGTTTCGAGCCAATTTAGCTTGGGATCTTCCTTCCTGATCGGCATAAGGGCATTATTTATATAGAAAATGGTATCATACCGATCGGCATAAACGATATTAAACATAGATAAACCTTGCACGTTTAATGCGTTATAAAAATCAGTGAAATTCTTTCCCTTATTCATTTGGTACCATTGATCGAGCGCTCTAATTTCCTGATTGGCACCTAATCTTACAGAAAAAGCACCTTGTTCATTAATTAAAGTTGGACCATATTTGCTGGAAAAAGCTTTTTTGGAAATGGGAAAAGGTACCCCCTTCACACGTAAGCTGACTTTTTTAATCTGTAATTTTTCCCATTGACCATCATATTTATAGTAATACTTCTTTTTAGGATGCCTTTCAAGTTGAAAAATGTCCATTCTATCGCATAAATTTACAGTATGCGCCCAACCGTAATGTTCATTTACCCCGTGTAATATACATGGACCGCCGGCGAGCAATCCTCCCAAAGCATTCCAACCTTCCTCGCTTTGGACATGGGCTTCATAGAAAGCTTCAGGCCCTTCATTGGGCTGATGAGCATTTATGGCCAGATAAGCGACCCCTTCGGTTGTCCTGTCAGGATGCACCGCAATGCCATTTGACCCCATTTTGTCATAGTCAATGAGCCATTTCACCTGATTATTAAAAATTTGCTGTAACGCCTGGTCACCCCCATTGAATTTAGTCAATGCCAAAACCGATGAAGCAATATATTCTTTAACTGTGATGGGAAAAACTTTTTTAACGAGCACTTCTTCAGGATGCGCAGCGGCGTAATCATTTACCCCCTGGACATAACCAGTTATAAGTTTTATAAATTCAGGAGAAAGGGAATTCCATTTTTCCTCTGTCACCTCCCTGCATTGAAACCAATCAAACGCAAAATCTGCTGCCACCGCATTTTTACCAAAAGCACGTCCCATGGCTTTTTTTGCCGGCAATGCAACCATCTGTAAACTAGCAAACTGATCTTCACAATAGGCCCAGGCCAAACCATAAGAAACTTCAGGATCCGTTTTAGCAAAAATATGGGGAATGCCAAAACTATCGCGAACGATGGTTATTTTACTTGGATCTATCTGTCCGTTTACAACATTTAAAAATAAAATTAGCCCAATGACCAAAGGAAACAGCTTCATAAATAAGAATATTTTTCCCAATATAGGAAAGTTATCACAAGTGTACTGATTTATGACAGCGATTTTAATATTTTAAAATTGCATCATTTACAAATCAACTAATTGTATAAAGTAAATGTTTACAAATAACTTCTAAAAAAAAAACCTGGAAAAGCCATACTTATGAAACCTAAAAAAGAAAGTACTGTCAGTTTGAAATTTGTTTATCAAACCTTTATTCATCCCCGTTTAAATAAATTATCTGTTGGTCTTCTTCTCATCATTATCAGTAGATTAGCTAGTCTGATATTACCCGGAGCGAGCAAATATCTCATTGATGATGTCATTCCCGATAAAAATTTACAAGGCTTAGGCTGGTTATTGGCCGCAGTAGTCATTGCGTTGATCATTCAGTCGGTTACCTCTTATTTTTTGACTCAACTTCTCAGCGTTGAAGGACAATATTTAATCTCTCAGTTGAGGGTAAAGGTTCAAAAACACATCATACAACTCCCTGTCAGATACTTCGATAACGTTAAAACAGGAGAACTCGTTTCACGCATCATGAACGATGTGGAAGGAGTGAGAAATATTGTGGGTACTGGTTTAGCCCAGATGATCGGTGGTGTCATTACCGCCGTCATTTGTTTGTTTTTACTTGTCGCCATTAGCCCACTTTTGACCCTATATGTCTTAGTCCCTGTCATTATATTTGGACTTATATCTCTAAAAGCTTTTGGAAAAATCAGACCTATTTTCAGGGCAAGAGGCGTTATTAATGCCGAAGTTACTGGTCGATTGACTGAAACATTAGGCGGTGTAAGGGTCATCAAAGGATTTAATGCTGAGCAACAGGAAATCGATACTTTTGCCAGAGGAGTCGAAAAATTATATCAGAATGTTAAATCCAGCCTAACGGCCACTAGTTTTGTAACCAGTGCCGCTACGCTATTGCTCGGATTGGCATCGGCGGGAATTATGGGATTAGGCGGTTATCTGATTATGACCAATAAACTGACTTTTGGCGATTTCCTTGCATTCACCCTTTATCTGGGATTTCTAATTGCCCCTATTGTGCAAATGAGTAATATTGGGAGTCAATTGACAGAAGCTATTGCTGGTCTGGACAGAACAGAAGAAATCATGCGTTTGCCACTGGAAGCCAATGAGGAAGTGCGCAACGTTACCTTAGACAGGATAAACGGCGATATTCACTTCAACGATGTAAGTTTTGCATATGATCAAGGAAAGGAAGTAGTGAAAAATATCACTTTTCAAGCTCCTCCAGGGTCGGTTACCGCATTGGTGGGAACATCTGGTTCCGGAAAATCAACGATTGCTGGCTTAGCAGCCACTTTTTTAAATCCCGATGCTGGTAATATTACGGTAGACGGTATTGATTTGAGCACCATAAGCTTGAAAAGTTTCAGAAGCCAATTGGGGGTTGTTTTACAAGACGATTTTCTTTTTGAAGGCAGTATAAAGGACAATATTCTTTTCTCAAGACCTAATGCCTTAGCTGAGGAACTAAATAATGCCGTTCATGCTGCTCACGTTCATGAATTTACTGACCGATTTGAAGATGGTTTAGATACTTTAATTGGAGAAAGAGGGGTGAAATTATCTGGTGGTCAAAGACAGAGAATTGCCATTGCTAGAGCCATTTTAGCGAACCCATCTATCTTAATTTTAGATGAAGCAACTTCTAACTTAGACACAGAAAGTGAGGCACTTATTCAGAAAAGTTTAGCTACTCTCACAGAAGGCAGAACTACTTTTGTCATTGCCCACAGGTTGAGCACCATTAGGAAAGCCCATAAAATTTTAGTGATTGAGGGTGGTAAAATTGCAGAACAGGGGACTCACGACCAACTCATTGAGGCCAAAGGAAGGTATTTTGATCTTTTTACCTATCAGGCAAAAATTTAATCTGCCAATGTTGCGTTAATTGTTCCACTTTGAAAAAAGCGCATAAACTATTGCTCCATTAAGTTTGGACGAGCTATTACACCTTTAGCTTAGCTCAGCTATAGTACCATTTAGTAAGACCAGTTAATCGAAGTTCTTATTGCTTAAACAGTCCTAATTACTCCTCTGGAGCTAATGTAACTTCCAATCCTTCCATTGCAACAGTAATGGGAAGTTGGCATCCCAAACGGCTATTCTCTTGTACGTGAAAAGCCTCAGATAACATAGCTTCTTCTTCCTCAGACATAGGATTCAAGTCATGTTGAGAGTTTATATAACACTGACAAGAAGCACACATGGCCATTCCACCACAAATTCCTATAGTTCCCTCTGGAGC
>Ga0129324_10000532_pt1 | contig 27505 bp, 28 predicted proteins | sample CPBDNA_7_FD_96879 | JGI IMG/M metagenome (GOLD analysis project Ga0129324, IMG submission 96879) | Freshwater to marine salinity gradient microbial communities from Chesapeake Bay, USA - CPBay_Spr_15_0.2_DNA | ecosystem: Environmental > Aquatic > Marine > Coastal | place: USA: Chesapeake Bay...
GGCAATATCTCCGGTGCTAACATCAATGGTACTTTCTATGGCGCAGCAACTGGACTAACTTCAATCCCGGGCGCGAATGTAACTGGTACTGTACCACTTGCTGCAAGTGCTACTTCAGCTACCACAGCAGGAACAGTAACAACTGCTGCTCAACCAAATATCACTTCAACTGGTACTTTAACTGCTCTAGCAGTAACCGGCAATATATCAGGTGCTAACGTAACCGGTACTCATTATGGCGCAGCTACTGGACTAACAGCTATCCCAGGTGCTAACGTAACTGGTACTGTTCCGCTTGCTAATGTTGCATCATTCGATTCAATCACTACAGTGGCAACCGGCGTCGTATATGCCCAGTTCTCTAATACTGTTTCAGGCACTGCGATTGCATATGCTAACTCTGTTTATACTGCTAATATAGCCAATGGATCATTTACAGCAACAAGATTCGTTGGTGCGTTAACTGGTCTTGCTTCAAGTGCAACAGTAGCTGCTTCTGCAAATGCAGTGGCAGGCGCCAACGTAAGTGGACAAGTAGCAAACGCATTAGTTGCGGGTACTGTTTATACTGCTGCCCAACCAAATATCACAAGTACAGGAACTTTGACTGCTTTAGCAGTAACAGGTAACATCTCAGGTGCTAACATCAATGGTACTTTCTATGGCGCAGCAACTGGACTAACTTCAATCCCGGGTGCGAATGTCTCTGGTACTGTACCACTTGCTACTACAGCAGGTACAGTAACAACTGCTGCTCAACCAAATATCACATCAGTTGGTACTTTAACTTCGTTAGTAGTAACTGGTAATGTCACATCAGGTAATGCTAATTTAGGTAATTTACTAATTGCTAACTTCATTCAAGGGACATTAACAACTGCTGCTCAACCAAATATCACATCAGTTGGTACTTTAACTTCGTTAGTAGTAACTGGTAACATCGACGGGGCTAACATAACAGGTACTCATTATGGGGCAGCTACTGGATTAACTTCAATCCCGGGTGCTAATGTATCTGGTACAGTAGCCAATGCGACATACGCAGTAAGTTCAGGTACAGCAGGTACAGTAACAACTGCCGCACAATCAAATATTACTTCAGTTGGAACTCTGACGAGTTTAAGTGTTAATGGTGGCATAACTGCAATTAATATCACTGCTAATACAGGTGTATTTACGGGTAACGGCTCTAGTTTATCAGCGATAGCAGGTGGAAATGTAACTGGTCAAGTTGCTAATGCGCTAGTAGCGGGTACAGTTTATACTGCGGCACAACCAAATATTACATCAGTTGGAACTCTAACTTCATTAAGTGTATCAGGTAATGTTAATGGTGTTCGTGCTACTTTCACAGCGACGGCGGCTCCAACTACTGATATGGTTTCCATAACTAATGCAGGCCAAGCAGTAGCAACAGTAGGTGTAAGTGGATTACAAGTGACTTATGTGGGCGGTGCTGCAGCAATTGAAGCATCGGCTAGTAGAATTGATCTGACTCCGGGTGGAACTACTGGTGGTATTTGGAATGGACATAGAATTGTAGCAACAGCATCAACTACTGGGGTCGCAGTGAATGCGATTAAAGTTGATACTAAAGCAGCAGGATTAGGCACAAGTTCAGTTATCTATTCCGGTACTGGGTGGGATAGTATTGTCAACTACAATGGCACCACTGTTATAAATGGAACAGGACAAGTAGTTGCTGGTCAAATAACTGGACAAGTAGCAAACGCATTGGTGGCAAGTACAGTTTATACTGCTGCGCAACCAAATATTACTTCAGTTGGAACTTTAACTGCTCTAGCAGTAACCGGCAATATATCAGGTGCTAACATAACAGGTACTCATTATGGCGCAGCAACTGGATTAACTTCAATCCCGGGTGCGAATGTAACTGGTACTGTTGCTAATGCGACATACGCAGTAAGTGCAGGTACAGCAGGTAGTGCTACTACAGCAGGTACAGTAACAACTGCTGCGCAACCAAATATTACTTCTATAGGCACGTTGACTTCATTGAGTTCATCAGGTAACATCTCAGGTGCTAATGTAGCAGCTACCACATATACTATTCATGGAGTAACTACTGGGATTTCAGCAGCAGGATCGACTCAAGGTACTGGTACTGTATTAACTAAGCAGATAAATATTGTTCCTACAGTAGCCGCGGGACAAGGTGTTGTATTGCCCGTTGCTGTAGCAGGTATGATTATCTTTATTACTAATACCAGTGCTAATACATTATTAGCGTATCCTGCATCAGGTGGAACAATAAATACATTGGCGTTGAATGGAGCATTATCAATGCCAGCTGGTTCTACTTTACAGTACTTGGCACCTACTACTACTCAGTGGTACACGGTTGGGGCAACATACGCTTAATAGAAAGATAAAATGATAACATTAGAACTACTAGCGGCAATATGCCCTAATACTAAAAGAACAGTTTTAGAAAAATATGTTGATTCTTTAAATGAAGTTGCTGAATATTATGATATGACTAAGAATCCAGCAAGACTTGCTAGTTTTTTAGCACAAGTAGCACACGAAAGTGGAGGATTTAACGCAGTGAAAGAAGGATTAAATTACTCTGCTCCCGGTTTACGGGCTACTTTTGGTAAATATTTTCCAACAAACGAAATGGCCATGAGTTACGCAAGAAAACCAGAGTCAATTGCTAATAGAGTATATGCGAATCGCATGGGCAACGGGTCAGAAGAATCAGGTGATGGCTATAAATTTTGTGGTCGAGGCCTAATTCAACTAACTGGGCGCGATAACTACACCAAGTTTGCTAACGATCTAAGTATGAGTATTGAAGAAACTGTTGACTATTTACAAACTCCTGAGGGAGCATGTGCTAGCGCCGGGTGGTTTTGGGATAATAATAACTTAAATTCGTACTGTGATAGAAATGATTTCACAGGTTTAACTAAACGAATCAACGGCGGAATTAATGGACTAGCAGATAGAAAACATCATTTTGACATAGCGTTAAATATGTTACAAGGATAAACATGTCACAACCAATTTGGAACACAGCAGCAGGAACATTAGGATCATATCCAACACGTATACCATTAGAGGTTCAATTATCTGCCTCACCTCAGTTTCCTGCTACAAGTTTGATTTATAACTTGCTAAGTGGTAGCTTACCGCCGGGGCTTATAATTTCAGTTACTGGGCTTATATATGGTATTCCCTTGCTAGTAACGACGGATACATCATCTACATTCACTATACGAGTAACTGATGATTTAAATAATATAAGAGATAGAACATTCTCAATGACTATCTCAGGTTCAGCTATCCCTAAATTTACGACTCCAACTGGCAGCTTATTAAATACTCAGGATAGTATTTGGACTGACCTACATATTAACTATTCGAATATAGATGTTACTAATCAAGTAATAGTAAGACTGAAGGAAGGGATACTTCCTCCAGGTCTCGAAATTAATACTGCGGGTATAATACGAGGTTATCCATTGCCACCTACTGCTAGTGTAACTTTATCTGAAGTAACAACACTCTCTACCGTAACAACTTCTACACAAAATATAATAGTATGTTCGAGTACTACTGGATTTTCAGTGGGAAGACCAGTTATATTCACTGGCACAGTATTTGGTGGTATAGTGTCGGGCACTACTTACTATATTAAATCAATAGAAAGTGCTATATCCTTTACTATATCTAGTACTCAATATGGAAATATTTTCTCAGTAGTAGATGGTACTGGATCGATGACAACTACACTGACCACTACCTCAGTTGGTATGCCAACAATCAGAACATATTCATTTACTTTAGAATTAGTAAGTGATTTAGGTGGTGATACCGCTGCATACTCTATAACAGTTATAAATCAAAATACACCTATTAGTCAAGGTGGCCCGGGTAAATTAGCAAATTCTCGCTCACCTACACTATTGAATACCAGACCACTTACGTTTAATCTAGTAAATTCTGACCCATATTATGGCTATTACTTATTACCACCGGTAACTCCTACACAGATAGCACAGATTGGAACTGTACAGTCCGGTGACTATTTCGCATTTAATATCATAGGACATGATTTTGATAACAATGTAATACAATATACTTATTCTAATCTCCCACTAGGATTAATAGGTAATAGCACAACTGGATGGATAACTGGCACACCAGTATTAACATCGACTGGTATTAGTAGCTATAGTTTTACTGTAAGTGCTTATAAAGTTAATTCCCCTACTATAACAACTGGTAATTTTAAATTCGGCTTAAATGTTAGTAATCAAATTAATGGTGTAATAACTTGGATTACTCCGGCTAATTTAGGAATTATATTCAACGGTACTATTAGTACATTAAGCGTGTTGGCTGATTCTGATGTGGATTTGTCATATCGTATTACATCAGGCAATCTTCCTACTAATTTAGAATTATTATCAAATGGTGAGATTATAGGCAGAGTATCAAATCAGCCCACTAGTGAATTCTTAGTTCAAGGTGACACAACCTTATTCACATTTACTGTTCAAGCATACTCTCTTGCTTATTCAATAGTCCAGTCAAGTAAGACATTTGTGATGACTGTCTTACAAGAATATCAACAGCCAACTGATATTCTATATATTAAAGCAGCACCTAGTATTTCAGATAGAAATCTAATTGACTCACTGTTGACTAATGAAACAATCATACCTAATGATGATATTTATAGAATAGATGATATCTACTTTGGCAAAGCCTCATCAGTTATATATGAACACGCATACGGGATATACGCAAGTGATATAACTTCTTACCTAGTAGCAGTTACTAAAAATCACTATTGGAGAAATATCGTATTGGGTGAATTGAAGACCGCAATTGCTAAAAATGCCGCTGGTGATGTTATTTATGAAGTAGTTTATAGTGAAGTAATAGATAATTTAGTAAACCCAGATGGTATCAGTATTAATAGTCGCATATATTGGGATAATTTAATCGATCTAGGATTAGGACCGTGGTATACAAGTATCACTGACATATACACTAGCTATGACTTTGAAGTAAACGGATTACCGACATACTATACAAGTTTGACCCCGGGATATGCCAGAGTTTTATATCCAAATAGCTTATATAACATGAGAAATCGTGTATCTGAGGTAATTGGGCAAGAGTATGATAGTAGATTATTACCACAGTGGATGACTAGTCAGCAGCCAAACGGGAGTACACTGGGTTATACTCAGGCCTGGGTTATTTGTTATACTAAACCGGGTCGAGCAGATAAGATTAAATCAAACATAGAAACTATGTGGCCTAATACATTGAATCAAATCAATGTTGGAATTGATAGATTTACAGTAGATAAGAGCGCAACGTTTGACTACGACAAACATATGCAGCCTGCTGCTTGGACAAATTTACCAAGCTCAGTACCTACTCCTAATCCACTAGATAGTAAAGACTTTTACGTATTATTTCCTAGAAAAACAATTTTACCCGATGAAACCCAATACTAAATAGATATATGAGTACAATAAACACATCAGGCGTCAACGTAAACTATCCGGTCCCGGGCATTAATAATAACAGCCAGGGATTTCGAGACAACTTCGCCTCTATCAAAACAAACTTAAATGCCGCAGGAACTGAGATAACGGACTTGCAAAATAAGGTTATAGTTAAGTCTGCGTTAGCTAATTCTACTATTAATAATGACATGGCTAACACGCTAATGTCAAACACATTAACTCGTGGATTTCGGGCAAGTACATATAATCTTGGTAACGCATTATCAGGTACTGTATTAGTGGACGCCTCATTGGGTGATGTACAATACGGGACTATTGCAGGTAACGTTACTTTACAATTCGCAGGGTGGGCACCCGCCGGGACACAAAGTAATGTTCAATTACAGTTAGCAGTATCTAACGCAAGTGCTGTAGTATCATTCCCATCGTCAATATCAAGTAATGCTTGTTTTGGTGTTACTACATTAGAAAACTATGCTAATATAGCAAGTATAGCTACTGTTAGTGTTCCTTATTCAGTATGTCAGTTGGATTATCGTCTTAGTACAGTAGATTGCGGCGGCAATGTTTCAATCGAACCATACAACAGACCTAGAAAAGCTACTGAAATACGCACAAGAACTCCAGCACCAACTGGATTTCAAGGTGATGTTGCTGGTACAGTAACAGTCGATACTAATTATATGTATGTTTGTACTGGTACATACGATTCAGGTAATGGTAATACTATATCCAAAACTGCCACAGCAACCGCAACTGGTACTAATCTTGTTACATTGAATAATATAACGAGCCTAGTAGTTAATGCTCCTATTATCTTTACTGGGACTACTTTTGGTGGAATCGTAGCTGGCACAGTATACTATATAAAATCTATTGCGTCACCTAATATTACGCTAAGTGATACACGTACTGCGGGCACTGCTGGATCAGTATTTCCGCTTAGCACTTCATCTGGTTCAGTGACAGCAGACAGTTTTAACGGTTCAGTAATTTGGAAGAGAATCGCGCTTACTGCCTGGTAATACTTAGAAAAATATCAAGGGGTTGTTTCTGTAATAAATATTTACATGGAACACCCCTTTATCCACGACTTATCTGATAAGTCGATTGAAGATTTACAAACTACTATTTCTGACCTGACAGGTAAGCTTAATTTTGCTTATAGAATGGGTAATCAACCAATGGTAAATCAACTACGAATGGCTATAACCAGTTATCAAGTTGAATCTAGTAAGCAAATGGATGCTTTACTCGCTAAACAAAATATTAACTCTCAAATTAATATCAAAAAAGAAACTTAATATGACTACTAGAATACTCCGTGAATTTGCCTTTCAAGCAGGTGTTTATTTCGAAGATGCGTTTTCAATGAATATGTATAGCTTGTCTATATGTATGGATGTTGAAACTGACAGTATCAGAGAACAGAATATCGCAATGGAACGTATTAAATACTTTCTAGCGGAATCATTAGAAAGCAGTATCTTTGTAAACGAAGCTGAAACCAAGCTAATTGAAAAGTATACCTCATGTGGATTTAAAGTTTGTACTTTGCCCAATGACCCGTATGATCAAATAATTACTATAATGTTGTTAGTAAAGCTTAATGCCATTGCTGAAGGTAGATTAATAGTCACTGATATCACATTAGGTTCACAGTTAAGTGATGAGGTTAATTTTATGTATGATTTGGATAGTCCCCTGGGTCCGTTTGAAGAACTTGGCTGGTGGGTTGATCCTAATCCGATTATCTCTGATATAGTAAAGACCAACAAGAAAGATAAGATTGTTAAATTGTTCAATCCAAATACATCAGCTTGGGCAGAAATTGATCTATTATGGAAAGAAGTTGGATCTGCTATTAGCTCACCAGAAATAATCTTCACCACTGAAAAATAACTTACCAAACAAGTTGACTTTTCATTCAACTTATGTTAAACTATGTAAATGAAAACTGATATTTACGGCCAACAAGTCTATAGTGAAGCAGACCTATGTGATTTCTTCCTACAAGACCCTAGCCGCAATTTGAATCAAGTTTTGGTGGAGAAATCTATCCAGTTTGATGAGATTCTATCAGTCGTTAACATTCCTAACTTCAAAGCGTATACGCAATCACGCTTAACGCCAGCTCAGTTTGACGAAGAAAAACAATCACACTGGTATATGCCAGATGAGTACGCACAATTTGATATAGCAAAATGGGTACTGGATCAGTGTAATGACGAAGCCGAGTTACAACGAGCTGGTGACGAACTATTAAAGTTTCATGATCGTGATATGTTTTCTCTGCTACAGTATCTCAAATACTTAGTAGATACAATGCGACAGTATAACATAGTTTGGGGTGTTGGTAGGGGAAGTAGTGTAGCAAGTTTTGTGTTATTTTTAATAGGGATACACAAGATTAATTCATTATATTACGATCTTTCTATTGATGAGTTTTTAAAATAGACAGTTAAATTACATTAAATAACATAATACACAAGGAGAAACATTATGGCAATTCACAGAACAGCAATGGGTAAGTCAATCGACATGGCCTCACTGGCAACTAAAAATGAACACACACGAGCGGTGGGGAATATGAAGGTTAATTCGCGTGGCGACACAATCGATTCTATGGGCCGCGTAACTCAACCGGTAACTGACAAAGTAAATAACATGTATGCGCAAACAGTGGGTAATCGTTCTGCTCAAGTTAGATCCAAACCATCTAACTCTGTCCCTGTACAACCCGCCGCAGTTGCTCCTGTCAAAATCGATCTAAGTGAACTTACAGAGATTGAAGTTGAGCTAGAAAGCAATCTAGAAGATGATTTGGCAGTAGAAGCTATCAAAGCTGAAGCTGACAAAGCTGAAGCTGCTAAAATCAAACCATCTAAGAAGTAATATGTCAAGACCAGCATACTCACCATCACAGATTCGAAACTTCAAAGCACTAGGTAAAACTATTGTTGTAACTGATATGAAGTTTGATGACCGTATTACAGCTAATGGTATTATTTTGATGAATGACGATAAGAAATCAGCCGGCATTCGTCCTCGTTGGGCCAAGATTTACGCCATTGGTCCTGATCAACTAGATACTGATCTTCAAGTTGGTAAGTACATCCTTATCAGTCACGGTCGATGGACTCGTGGTATTACAGTTGAAGATGAAACGGGTAAGAAAACATTGCGCAAAGTTGATGAAAATGATATACTGATCATTAGTGACATCCCAATGGATGACGAAACAATGAGTACACAGGTATATTAATATGAAATGGTTTGACAAATTTATCACCAGATGCGTTCAACGCCATCGCAACTTGCTGGATGGCGGAGAATGTGTCAAATCTTATCACCAACCCGACCGTCTAAGTAGTGGTCAAGATAGACTTAGGAGTCAGAGTATGACCTTCAATATTCATTCTGCTTCAGGTGGTCATGTGTTGGAATATTCCGTTTATAACAATAAGACAGATCAACATGAAAATACTCTTCATCTTATCCCAAGTTCTGAAGAATTGGGTCAATCAATCGGTCATGCCATAACTTTAGAAATGCTACGTAAATGAAAAATACCCTTTGGGTTGAGAAATATCGACCAAAAACTACTGCTGACTATGTGTTCGTTGATGAACGACAAAAGCAGCAAGTTGAAGGTTGGGTCAAAGACGGCACTATCCCTCATCTGCTTTTGTCAGGTGATCCTGGTACAGGTAAGACAACTCTGGCTAAGATTCTGATTCATGAGCTTGGTGTTGAAGAGTATGATGTACTTGAAATCAATGCGTCACGAGAAAACGGTGTTGATGTTATTCGTGATAAGATTAATAACTTTGTTCAGACAATGCCCTTTGGTAAATTCAAGGTACTATTGCTTGATGAGGCTGATTATCTGACTACGAACGCTCAAGCCATGCTGCGTAATGATATGGAAGCATATCATATGACAGTGCGCTATATATTCACTTGTAACTATCAGCATAAGATCATTCCGGCACTGAAAAGTAGATGTCACGAATTTCACATTGCGAAAACTGATCGTAATGAGTTCACTGCCAGAGCAGCAACTGTTTTAGTAACTGAAAATGTAGAATTTGATTTGGATACGCTTGACAGCTATGTCAGAGCAACTTATCCTGATCTGCGTAAATGTCTGAATCAGTTACAAGTGAACAGCAGTTCCGGCACATTGCTTCCTCCTCAATCACAAGGATCAAGTGAAAATGAATTGCTTATGGAAGCTACTACCTTGTTTAAAGCAGGTAAGATCCTTGAAGGTCGTCAGCAACTGTTACAGTATATTGCGCTATACCCTACCCGCATTGAAGACACATATGCCTGGTGTTACTCTAATTTAGATTTATGGGGTAAGACACAAGAAAAACGTGACGCAAGTATTGTTATCATTCGCAATGGATTAGCATCACTTCCTCTAGTGGGAATTCCTGAAATAAGTTTGGCAGCAACAATGGTGGAGCTTACATCACAATGAGGTATTTGTTAATTACTTTCCTTAGAAAGCCAAATGGTCAAATTGATGAACAGGTAACTGTATCAAAGAGAGTTAAACCAGCAGACTTACAAACTTGTAATCTGATCCTTGATTACGCCAAGAAGAAAATTGATAAATGCGTAATCGAAGGTCAGGCGTTGGATCAAGATTGGGATAAAATGCATGTATACTATCAACGAATCTATCCGGCACTTATTGCGCAGCTTGAAAAAGAAGCTCCGATAACTGCTAAAGTCAAGAAATGAGTTTATTTAAAGTCTTGTTCACTGGTGATATTGAATTAACATATTCATTGGTTGATTCAGAGATAGTAGAATTATGGAAAACTCTAATAGTAACTCAAAATGTAAATGATTTATGTAAAATTAATCACTATGTGGGCAATTCATCCGAATCAAGCTGTCTTATTAAAATTAATAGATTATATGAACTAGCAGATATTATAAATGAAGCAATACCAGAGAAAGTTATAAAATTAGAAATTAATCGGATTACATGGCAAAAAGCATTGCATTCAATGCATGTACATTTTCCTGAGTTAAAAAATGACATTAAGTATGATGCTATATGGCATTTCTTAACAGAGTATAATGATATTATACATTGGCTTGAAGCTACACTTCTGAATATTTGGGGAGATTGGCAACTTAGTTCGGACCATAGTTTATTTAGGATTACACTTGATTTTAATAAATCAGGTAATAATACTGTCTTGTCAATTCCAAAAAGTGCTTATGAATCATTTGATCCTTTTCTTCGATTTGGAACATTATCACTTCATTATACTCACGTGGGGAAACACCCGTTAGAATTATTTGTGAATAATGATTTAATATGCCCAGTGGACCAACTTGTACCGCAGCGAACATTTTCATCAAGCGTTCGTTTAAGATTTGGTGATGATTTGCATTCTAATACTGTAACACAGAGCTTAATGATGGATAGATGGAAGAAATTCTATGAATCACGCGGTGGAAAAGATTTTTGGGGATATGAAATAGATGATCCAATGCTAGCATTTGGCTTTATTAATATAGGTCAACTTGTAAAAATTAGTGTCAGTGGTGTGTCACTTAATTTTCCACTCTCTACTTCAGAGATAGATATTTTTAGAAAAAGATTAGGCAATACTGCTATACTTAATTGGAGTATAGAGTAAGCAAGAGATATAATATCGCAATAATAAAAAACGGGACAATTGTCCCGTTTTTTACGATATTATGAATACAGACGTAATACGTGTTCAATGATTTTATGACGTTGTATGTCATGTAAATCAAATGTACATGCGGTTAATCCGGGTATATTTCCGCGTTCCAAACGATAAAGTAAATCTAACAATCCATTATCTGCTGTACGACGGTCTGCTTGTTCGACATCTCCTGTAACTACTATCTTGCTACCCACGCCAATTCTGGTCATAATCATTTTCATCTGACTAGGGGTAGCATTTTGTGCTTCGTCTAATACGATCCAACTATGTTTGAAATTTCGACCTCGACAGAATGCTAGTGGCGCGATTTCCACGATTTGTTCTTCTAGCATGTGGGCTATTTCCGTTGTTGAATAATATTCACGTAACACATCTATTAATGGTCTTGTCCATGGTTCCATTTTTTCATTTAATGTACCTGGCAAGAAACCATGTTTTTCATCATCAACCCCGACTGCAGGGCGAGTTAAAATAATCCGATCACATTCACCTGACCGTAGTGCTTTTATTGCTGCTTGCATTGCCAGGTAAGTTTTACCTGTACCAGCAGGGCCAGAAATAACAACGATATCAGTTTCAGGGTTTAATAATGCCAGAATATATTTTTCTTGATTCAGTGACTTAGGGACTAAGGACACTACTTTTGTACTAACCTTGCTTGGTTTTGGGGCTATTGGTTGAGCGAAGTCTATTGTTTTAGATTCATGTATATAAAACATTTTAGCATCTGCATTTTTTTTAGTATGTGCAAATCTTGGGTCTCTTGACTCTTGGTTACGTGATGCGCTAGCTTTTTGTCTGCTCAAAGTGTTTCTCCTTAAAAGAGCTGAATTTTTACATTCACATTTATTTACTCTGTTTACTAAGCCCTATAATATAGTAGTTTTTGACTTAAATAAAAGCATAAATATTAGGCTAAGGGTAAAGTTATTGAACTACTCTATATCAATATTCAGCGCATTCAGCCGCAAATGATAAATACTTGATGTCAAACAATACAGCAAATGATTTTTTTAAAGATATTGATTACACCAGTATCATAGACACCGTTAAGGGCATCTTTACCAGTGATGGATCGATCTCCACATTGTTGGACTTTGAACGATGCCTTGATGAGGCGGATTTATACGCATATAAGAATTGGGAACTAGGTGAACTAGTAGATGGCCCAGCAGTTAAGAAATACACTGTTACTTGTATGTTCATGTACCCATATAAACTAATGCCTGATCCGCGCGGAGCTAAACGCTTACTATCAGTAGGGTGCGTTATAAAGTTTAAAAAAACTAAAATCAAAGTACCGGTGAAAATAGAAAACTATGATGATTTTCAGCCGGGTGGAAAATATCCAAAGATGGCAGCGAAGAAAGTATGGCTTGTTTCTATACAAATGCCAGTTGAACTCATGAATGATATACGACAAGGATCTATTGATTTAGCAGATCAAACTATTGACTTAGATGAGCTAGATGACTCGTATGATGAGGACTTGGATAAAGATGATAACACAGATGATGAAGAGCAAGGCGATCTAGGTGGAGTAATGCCACAAATGGCTCCGCCTCCTGCAGCTCCTGCGATGTAACTATATAAGATACTATGAAAAATATTCAATTGAACGAGGGATTAGATTATCACGATCTAGAGGGCCAGTTAGAGTCCAAAGTTAGTGTAGATGAATATGCTGCTAACATGGGCAAAGATAGTGATATAGTAACTATAGCATTTATTATACGCAGCGAACAAGCCGGCAATGATCTAGTCGATTGGTTTGAAAAAGGCTACGACTGGGTACTAGATGCTCAGGTTAGTGAAGGTGAAATCTCACCAGGCAAATACCTAGTATTTGTTGAACTTAATCGCCGGACAACTGTTCCTGAACGAATTATTGAATTGTTATCTGATATGGAAACATTGACTAATATTCCACTCAATGACTGGACCGTTATAGTTGATGAAGAAGAGTACGCTGCTGACGCTGAACAGCTACGCCAAGTTATTACTATCTCCCCTCATGAATACCGCGAAACTGAAGAAGAAGAAAGCATTGAGAACGAAGAAGAACTCAATGAAATGCGCGTATCAGCTGGTATTCCGGTTAAGTCTATTTACAATGCGAATGATGCTGAAATGAAAGCCTTCAAGGCACTAGCTGGTTTGTAATATGCCAACTAGACTAGCAAAAAAAGCTGATGCTGAAACACCCGTCGCAACATCTGATACAACTCATGCTCAGTTAGTGGCAGATCCAACGATACTACAATTTACCCAAGATAGTACATCCGGAGTCACAGATGACTACCCCACATTATCAGGTGGGGCTTCAGCATTTAGCCCTAAGACATCAACTGGATTCAATACATCCAGTAGTTTTAATACATCAAACACCTCAAGCTTCAGCAATAGTTCTAGCGGGTCATCAACAGCACCAATCACTACTGAAGTATTGGTGACGAATGATACCGAGTCAACCCATTGGATTAACAGTAAGTGGCGTCCTGCCATGGGATGGTTGTATATGGCTACCTGTGCGTTTGATTTTATTATCTTTCCGATACTGTGGTCAATCCTACAAGCATTAAGTAAAGGGTCAGTCACTAGTCAATGGCAACCTGTTACTTTACAAGGCGCAGGCCTTTATCACATAGCAATGGGCGCAGTATTGGGTATAGCAGCGTACGGCAGAACAAAAGAAAAAGTATCAGGTACTTCTTAATTGCTTGACATTTATCCTATTGTATGATATAATACAATATGGATCATTATAATACCTTGGGTGTGTCAAAGACAGCAACACCCGACGAAATCAAAAAATCATATAGAAAATTAGCAAGCCTTCACCACCCTGACAAAGGTGGCGATACTGCGAAATTTCAACAAATACAAACAGCATATGATATTCTAAGCGACCAACAAAAGCGTCAAGAATATGATAATCCCATGCCACAGCACCGCGGCGGTGGATTCAGTGAGGGATTTAATTTTGATGGTCATGGTAATCCATTCCATGATATGTTTGCTCAAATGTTTAGACAAGGTAATGGCCGTCAACAACCACAGCAACAAGCGTATAGGACAAGTATCTGGGTATCACTGGAGCAAGTCTATAACGGAGGTGAACAATCTCTACAATTGAAAACACCCACTGGAACGCACGCACTGTCTATAGGGATTCCCAAAGGTATACCTGACGGTGGACAAGTTCGCAGTGAGAATGTATTAGATGGAGCATCACTCATAGTTGAATTTAGAATTCATCCTCATTTAAAATTTAATAGAAAGGGTAATGATCTTGAAGTAAATCACTCAATATCCGTGTTAGATTTAATAGTAGGTACTTCGTTCGAATTTACAACATTATCAGGTAAAACATTAGAAGTAACCGTCCCTCCTAAAACTCAGCCGTATATGCAATTGAAACTCGCAGGACACGGGTTGCCTATACTTAATTCACAATCATTCGGTGACCAAATCATATTGCTAAAAGCATTCATTCCTGCTATAATAGATCAAAGCATAATTAATAGCATTACTCAATCTACCTCTAAATAACTTATAAGAAAGACAATTACTATGCAAAATTCTCCTGAAATTGAATCAATCATTGAACAAGCAATATCATATGCGAAGGATCGCAAACATGAATATTGTACAACTGAACATTTGCTGCTGGCTCTTATTAATCATCCACAGTTTAAGAAATGTCTGGTAAGCTTTGGTGCTGATACTGATACTCTTGTCCAAGAAATGGGCGCATACTTAGATAGTCTCCATGCTATTGTGGATCATACTAACGCAGAAGTAATTCCTCGTAAAACTAACTCACTTGAACGAGTGATGAACCGTAGTGTCACACAAGTCTTGTTTACTGGCCGCCGCCAAGTAACTACTGTTGATTTATATCTGAGTATTGCGGCAGAAAGTAATTCACACGCTCATTACTATCTATTGAAATACGGCATCAATAAGACAGAATTTGTGGCTCACTGGCAGAAATCCTACAAAGGTAATGAAGTTGTTTCTAATATTTCTGAAAGCCAAGCTGATGAAATTCTTGCTGAATACACTATCAATCTTACTGCGTTAGCCAAAGCTGGTAAACTTGAGCCAATGATTGGTCGTAGTAAAGAACTAGATGATATCGTTAATGTTCTGGCTAAACGATTTAAATCTAATGTATTGATGGTCGGCGACCCGGGCGTTGGTAAGACTGCTATCGCAGAAGGTATTGCTCAAGCGATTGTTGATAAGACTATCCCTGAGTTCTTACATGGTCACGAACTGTACTCACTTGAAATCGGGTCATTGCTTGCGGGAAGTAAATATCGCGGCGACTTTGAGGAAAAGGTCAAGCATGTTCTTGAAGCATTGAACACTAAGAAGAAATCTATTCTGTTCATTGACGAAGCACATACTATGCAGGGCGCCGGTGGATCCTCAACCGGCTCAGTAGACTTTGCTAATATGATTAAGCCTGCGATTACTAAAGGCACATTGAAAGTTATCGCAAGTACTACATGGGAAGAATTCTACGAATCATTTGAAAAAGATCGTGCGCTGATGCGTCGATTCTATCGTGTATCAATTGATGAACCATCGTATGAATCTACTATTCATATTCTGAATGGATTGAGCAATCGTCTAAGTGACTTCCATGATGTTGAAATCACCGAAGACGCGGTAATTGCCGCAGTTGATTCGTCAGCACGATATATTCATGATCGTAAGAATCCTGACAAGTCAATTGATTTGCTTGATGCTGCTTGTGCCAAGCAACGTGTAGAAGGTAATAGTGGCGCAACTATTACTAAGGAAATGATTCACGAACAAGTTGAACGCATGACTGGTGTACCTGCTGACAAGCTTAATGGTGACAACTATGACAGGATTTCTACATTGGAAATGAATGTCAAGGGTAAACTGTATGGACAAGATGAAACTGTTGAAAAGGTGCTTGAGCGTATCTATGTTAGCTTTGCTGGTATCGGCAATGAGACAAAGCCAACTGCTAGCTTTATCTTTCTAGGCCCAACTGGTACAGGTAAGACTGAATTAGCCAAGCTGTTGTCTGCTAACTTGGACATGCCATTGCTCAAGTACGATATGTCAGAGTACGGTGAAAAACATTCAGTATCAAGCTTGATCGGACCTCCACCTGGCTATGTTGGCTTTGGTGACAGTCAAGTAGGCGGCGGTCGTCTTATCAATGATCTGAGTAAGAACCCTCATTCAATTATGTTGTTTGATGAAGTTGAAAAAGCTCACCCAGATGTATTCAATATCTTCCTTCAATTGCTTGATGAAGGTCGTGTTACTGGATCAAATGGTAAAGCTGTAAGCTGTAAGAATTCTATCATTATCATGACCAGCAATCTAGGTTCTGCTGATAGTGAGCGTAGCAATATCGGATTCGGTAGTCCAGATAAGACAGGCGAAGATGATAAGGCTCTTAAAGAATTCTTTAAACCAGAGTTCAGAAATCGTATTGACTTGATCTGTAAGTTTACTAAGTTGGATATGTTAGCTATCAAGAAGATTGTTGTTAAGTTTGCTGAAGACTTGAAAAAGGCTTTGATGGACAAGCACAATATCTCACTGAATCTGTCTGAGCCAGTAGTAGAATTTCTTGCTGAACAAGGGTATGATCCTAAGATGGGCGCCCGTCCTCTGGCGCGTAAGATTGATGAATTGATCAGAGTTCCACTGAGTAAGAAAGTTTTGTTTGAACGCATTAAGAATGCCACAATCAATACTGTAATGATCGACGGAGCAATCGAATTCAATATTGTTCAAAAAGCTTCTGCTCATATTGGAGATGACGGTGTCATCACTCTTGAATCTTAAAATAGATAATAGATGCGACTTGTACTATGGAAAGTACAAGTATCGTGCTAAGTTTCACTTAACAGGGTTAAATCGCACTTACTATGCTAAAACATATAAGCAGTTTCTGAAAAGATTGGAAACTGCTGTAACAGAAACTGATACTTGGCATGACTCTTCATATCGTGAACGGCTAAAAAAAGAAATAAGTCTTATAGATTTAGATATCATTGAAAAGTACTATACCTGGGTTACTGCGCATAAGAAGCAAAAAGTATCTCAGATTAGGACCGAGGGCAACTCGTGTAGCGTATTTTCTGATGATTTAGAGTCATTAAAGATCATTCAGACAATTGATCCTACGATGATTATAACTTACACAGCAGTGGATGTTAATATCCCCAAGGGTACGAAATACTTTGTTTCTAAACCCGCACATAAGTATCGTGTATACTTTAAGTCTAAATCAGTTGGTGAAGCTTGGAGAACAGAAGTAGACGATTTTGTAAAAAGATACGAAGATAGTTCTACCATTATCGTGCCCTCTAATTCTTTAAAAGAATGGTTAAGTGCAAAACTTAACTGGAAATTTAGATACTGTTCGGCATCATATTTCTTAGACTATGATGACGAAAGTTCTTTTACTCTGATTTCATTGCTATTTGGTAATATGATTCGTGCTCAATTCAAATTAGAACAACGCCCGATCTAAATGATAAATACTCTATAACGGAGTATTTTACCATGGCAAAGATTATATCACAGACAATAGCAGTTACATTCAGTAAGTTAGTTAAGACAGGCGAAGACGACACCACTTTATTTGGTGACGAGTCTATTGCGGCACTTGAGCAGGTTGCTCAAGAATTAGCAGGAACTGACATTGTAGTTGAAGTAGAAAAGGCATAATATGTCACAGACTACTACCATCATATTATTGCCACAGACCGCATATGACGGTGGTGGCAATTCCAATGTTTATACTGTCACAGGCAATTCTCAACCTGCGGCTGCTTACTATATAGGCAATCGTGATCTACAGACAGTTAATGTTAAGTTATCTAATGTCACTGGTAACATTGTCATTGAAGCAAGTCTGGCAACTACCCCTGCATCAGGTGACTGGTTCAAAGTATATGAACTACAAGCGAATAACTCGTCCAATGTCAATTCTAACGCATCCATCTATACAAACATCACAGGTAACTTTGTTTACCTAAGAGCTAAGGTAGAAGGATTCGCAAACGGGATTGTGAATTTTGTAAAGCTATCCTACTAATGAAAACTATTGTAATAATGCCGGGTGGATTTCACCCATTTCACGCAGGACACGCTGCGCTATATCAAAGTGCTGTGAAAGCATTTCCAAGTGCCGATGTATACGTTGCTGCAACTAACGATACAAAAACAAGACCCTTTCCCTTTGCCATTAAAGAAAAATTAGCTAAGCTTGCTGGTGTAGCACCTGGTCACTTCATTCAAGTTAAGAGTCCTTTTAAAGCTGAAGAAATTACCAGTCATTATAACCCTGATGAAGATGTGCTAATCTTTGTTCGTAGTGAAAAAGACAGAACAGAAAGTCCCAATCCAGGTGGCATGAAGAAAGACGGTACTCCTGCTTATTTCCAACCCTATACAGGTAAAGATATTCAACCGTTCAATAAACACGCATATATGGCTTATTTGCCAACAGTAGAGTTTGGCCCGGGTATTACAAGCGCAACAGAGATTCGCAATGCCTGGCCCACACTGAATGATAAGCGTAAGACCGCAATGGTTATGAGTTTGTATCCAGTAACACAGAAGAATCCAGCACTTGCTGCTAATGTCGTTAAGATGCTAGACATGGGCATGGGTGAAACAGAACAAGTGAATGAATTTGGAGTGTTTCCACCTAGTAAAAAACAATTAGGTATTACTGGAATGAGAGAACCACTAAAAACTCACGCCGAATTAGCAAGTATGTTAAAGATAACCTATAGTGAATTAAACGCATTAGCCAGAACTAATCCTGGATTTCCAAAACCAGTCGAGGGAATTCGCGGCATAGCCGGAACTAAAGGTTATTACAAGCCTTCTGAATTTAAACGCTGGGTAATAGATAATGGTATTATTTCGAAATTAAAATCAAAGCAAGGGATAGCAGAAAGTCGTAATATGTGTAACGTATGCGGTCAAACCCCTTGTAACTGTACTTATGTCAATGAGAGTGCAGAACCAGTAGCAGAAGCCCAGGGCGGTACTAGTGTTAAGGGATGGGCAGCACAGGTTCGTAGAGAACACGGTGGTGATGTTAAGTTTACTAACGACAAGCACGGCGGCGGAACAGTCAACCGAGCAATTGCTAGAAATAGTCAAGGTGAAACAGTCGGTGTATACAATCGCAACACCGGTGATGCTACCGTATTTGAACCAAAGCATAGTGTGGCGGAAAGCAATGTATCCGAAAGTGCTGATTATCTGCTGGAAAAATAATTTGATGTACTCCTCGTGATGTAAATAATTATATCATTAACACACGAGGATAATATGACAAAGAAAAATCAAGAACCTAAAACTGTACCAGTTGAAAAGGTTATCGAAATCGCTGAACAAGCTGCTGCTGAATCGCTAACACCACAAGCACCGCCTGCTCCGGGAACTGTTCAAGTAAATGTTGATTTCTTGAAAACTACACGAGTTCATATCGCAATGCCATGTTATGGTGGTATGCTTACTGAATCTACGTTTATGAGCTTTATCAAGTGGGCTAATACAGCACGACAATTAGGCATCGATTGGACATTGGAAACAATGGTCAATGAATCACTTATCAGTCGCGCCCGCAATACACTGACAGCTAAGTTTCTGGACATGCCTGACGCAACTCACTTGTTCTTCGTTGATGCTGATATTGGTTGGGAGCCATGGCACTTGTTAGTATTGCTAAACCGTGACGTTGATGTTATCGGTGGATTGTACCCAATGAAGACTATGCCAGTTAAGTGGGTTGTCAATGGATTTGAAGGTGCAGAAGAAGGTCCTGATCAATTACAAGAAGTTTCTAAAGCAGGAACAGGTTTCTTATTGATGAAGAAGCACGTATTTGAAAAGCTTAAATCACATCCAGCAGTCAAGCAATACAAGAACGACATTGGTCTTGATCCAAAGTATGATCAACATTTGAAAACATACTTTGACACAGCAGTTCGTCAAGGTCGTTACTACAGTGAAGATTGGACATTCTGTGAAAACTGGCGTGATATCGGTGGTCGTATTTGGATGGACAAACGAGTTCTATTGCGTCACACAGGTACATACACCTTCTGTATGGAGAATCAAGAACATTTGATGAACACAATAGGACCTATGTATGTTGAGCAACAAGCAGCTATTGCCGCGGCAGCAACTATTCCTGCTGCTGATGGTACTGTTACTTTGTCAACCTAAATAGTACACTATATAAAAAGCTGCTGCAGCAGCTTTTTTATTGGGTATTGCTAAATACTACGATAAATACTCTATGAGATTATTAAAAACGGGCACTGAGGTTGAATTATCAGTTTACATTAAGCAAGCAGAAAGTATATTAAAAAAAGAAAACATATATATACTTGAATCAACGGATCATGCTGTTCATGCAGCAGCATATATAGCTTGGCGCAATGTGGGTGGTAATATTCTAGTACTTCCTCCGTTAGTAGAATCTATCAAAATTCAGGTGAAGACTGAGTTAGCAAAAATTTTACCCACATTATTTAATTCGGTTGTTTTTTTGACAAGTGGCACTACTGGTTCACCTAAACTAGTAATTCATACGTATAAGCAATTTGATCAAGCCTTAAAAATGTCGTCCGCCGTTTTTAATTGGGGGACATCTGAGAGAATACTAATTCTGGTCCCTGCTTTCGTAGTCGGGTATTGGCTAATGGCATTACCGTGTGCGACATATACTAATTCAACTTTGGTAATAACTGGAGTTGATACTATATGTGATGATATAGTACAACCAGGTGATCAGTTATTAGGGGCAAGTGGTCACTATGAATTATTACGATATCGAAAAACATTATCTGATTATTCTTTGTTTTCAAAAATATTATTAGGTGGATCGCACCCAACGATCAACCTATATAATTATATTTTTAGCCATGGTGGGAGATCCGTGACTAATGCATATGGTTCAACTGAAATAGGCGTGCCTATTTTGTCAAGAGAAGTGACATCATCAGATAGCAATTATAATCATTTAGGTATGTTATCTAATTTAGGTGCTGAATTTAAATTGATGAATGGTGAGTTATATGTAAAAAGTGAATCGGTGTGTAGTAACTACCGAGACTATCCTCATGATGATGAATGGTTCGGCACACAAGATATCTGGGAACTAAGTCCAGATTCTGGACTTATAAGATTCACCGGCAGATCAAACGATATAGTTAAAGTCAATGGATATCGCTGTAATTTGCTTCAATTAGAAGTATTTATGGAAGAAAATACTAATCTAGGTGAATGTCTAGCAGTTGTTCGCAAGTCTATGGGTGTAGAGTGGATAGAGATATTATATACAAATTCTTCTACACAAATTGATCGACAAGCATTGATAAAGTTATGTACACTGAATCTAGATAAAAATTGTATACCAAAAAAATACACATTTACTGAACACATCCTTAAGACAGCAATGAAGAAAAAGATAAGAACATTACAATGAGCACTAGAAAACTATTTGTATTAGGTTCTTGCTTATCAGCAGACATACTAACTGAAAATAAGGATATTTTTAGCAAATATTTTGATTTAAAAAATATACAGTTATTTCCTGATGCTAGACTATCGCCTGTCATAGCAGGATTACACGATTTACCCGGTTCTATCGCTGCGAGATTACAAGATGAGATGAGTACCAATAGGTCACGATTAAATAGTAAAATAAATGTAATATATAATATTATAGTTAAACCGTTACGGTTAGCTGACGTACTGACTAAGGTAGCTCCCGGTGACGTATTATTAATTGATTTTCACGGCGATATGTACCCTATGTATGATGATGGATTAGAACGATTTGTAGTACCACCGGCCTGGAACAAAAACAAAATATATTTCCCAAATTGGTTAGTGAAAAAAATTGACTCATTCCCGACATATCAAGCTGATATGATTTCGAAAGAGCAAAGTGATTTGAGGGTGAGAAATACTTATTCTGTCAATGATACTCTAACCAGAATATTTGGATCCAATATCATTGCTATTGGCTCTGTATACACAAATAAACAATATATATCGGAATTGAATACAGTAAGTGAATCAATACTGTTATCAGATTATAATATTCCTATTCCCTTTATTAAAATGACTGCCTCAGGGGAAGAAGCTCATATTAACTCTCAGTATTTTTCTCGCCGTTACGATAGTTTTGACAAGACTGTACGATATAAATACCCAAATTGGACACAAATTATTCCGGACAAATCCATGTGTTTTTCAGATCCTAATCACAAGTGGGGACCTCATCCGTGTCATCTACATCCTCTATCAATGAATCAATTTAGAAAGCCGCTGGAGGATGCTTTGATAAAGTTATGTAATCCAAGTAGCGGCTCAATTATAATATAAATACACTATGAACTCCAAAGAATTAAACTCATTTAGGTTATCAGATGCCGTGACTTTCCACGATGAATTAAACCCTAAACTATTTCGTGGACAGAATCTTCAACCTAATATTGATAAACAGTTAACTGAAATTGCCAATGACTTTTTGGAAGAACTAGGAGTCAGTGGGTTAATAGTCAATGATATTACTATCTCAGGTAGCAATGCCGCTTATAGTTACGCCGAGCATAGTGATCTGGATTTACACATTATAGTTGATATGTCTAAGTTACCAAACGATGAAGTATATCGTGAATTGTTTGATGCCAAGAAAACAATATATAACGACTCTCACGATATCTTTTTAAACAAAATTCCAGTTGAGTTGTACATACAGGATTCAAATCAACCAGTAATTAGTGTCGGTGAGTACAGTGTGTTACACAATAAATGGATTAAAATTCCATCAAAGCGCCGGGCGAATTTTGATCAGAACGCAACTAGTGCCAAGTATGAAAAGCTAGAAAAGTTAATTCAATTGGCACTGAAATCAAATGATTTGAAAAGAATACTAACTGTATTAAAGACAATTCATAGATATAGACAAGCAGGATTAGATAAAGGTGGCGAGTTTGGTCCTGAGAATTTAGCATACAAAGCATTGCGTAGTAAGGGATTGATTACTAAGTTATATGCTCTTAGAGACAAATTACACAGCAAGCGATTAAGTATTGAAGGCCAATACACTGCTGAGAGTCAGACATCACTGTATAAATCAGTGAAGAAACCTCTGTCAAAAACTAATACTGAAGAAGATTATAGCCCTGATCATCCCCCGGGCCCAGAGTTCAAGCCCACTATGCCTGCAGGCACTTCTAGGGTAGATGTATCTGATGTTTATGATTGGTACAAGTTAGGTCAACACATTAGTAATCTTAAAGGCTTGGGTAAGCATGACTTTGGTCAAGGTCCACCTAGTTCAATCATCGCATTTGGCAGTGAAGATGAAGAACACAAATACATTAAAGATTTAGAAAAAACTGGCCTGACTACTACTGACATAGACCCAATTGATCCTAATCAACTTAAAAATATGAAGCGTCAAAAAGTTGATCCTACATATAATGTTAATGAAGTTAGTGGGTACATTCCAAGTAACGCAGAAAAGAACGATCCTAGATGGGAAAGAGCATTATCAGTTGATGTTAATCCGTATACAATGAAGAAGAATGCTAAGAAATTTGGCTGGAATATATCACGAGCTGGCATTCCACCACTGCTACGAAAATAGTGATAAATAATACATCAACGGAATAACTCAAAATGAAAATATCACACTTATCTGAAACCAGCGCTGGCGCTACATCATCTGGTTCAGTGGCTTTTGTATCGCAAGTACTATCCACTACACAAAAAAGAACTAACCCAAGCATTTATAAAGGTGGTAAAGTTGGAAGTTTGTTTAAAGGTAAGCAGACAGACAAGCCGTTTGCTAATAGTATCAGTGAAGGTATTGAGCAAAGTATAGCTGTGGGCTTTAACTGGTCAACCTTAGACGAAGACATGAGTATGGAAGATAAAATGTCCGTCTTTGAGGAATTTTACACAAAAGGTAATCTGACAGAATCAGTTGACGACGACAAAAAAGACTATTTTGTGTCTTTGTTCAATATGTCAGTGTCCCCGATTAAAGGTAAAAAATATATAGTAGTGCCATTATCTCTTGTTGGAAACAGAATACTACCACTTGATTCACCATCGATAGCAGAATTTGTAGCGCAGGGTAATGATAGATTAACATTTAATACTACTAAAGGTGAAAAAACTTACCCATCAAAAACAATGAGAGATTTGTCAATTTTCAATACATTCACCTTTCCATCAACGAGTGTATATGACAAATTCCGAACTGCATTATCATTGAAGTTTGATATATCATTACCGGACATTAGTAAACCTAAACAGCAAGGTGTGGCGGAAGCTAGCAGCAATGCTCAAATGAACCAAACGGGTCGTGAAGAAGTTGAATCTCTTGATGAACTAAGCAAAGATACTCTGCAATCATACAAAGACAAAACTCTTAAAACACTATCAAAGAGAATCGATTCTATTTCTAATCCCAATAAAGAGAAAAGTGTTCGTAAAGTAGATGCAGTTCCAAAGATCAAAGGGCACTATTTTGACCGTAAAAATATACATGCCGTTGGCTTAGCTAAACAGGCCGAGCTTGACCGAATCAAAGGTGGTCTTGACCGAGCTACTGCTAAACTCAAAGAGCAAGGTGTGGCGGAAGAATCATTGAATGAGTTTGCTATTACTCCAGATGATGGATCCGATGGAAAACAAGCAGGCCGCTGGTTAGTAACCTATATGATTAAAAATGGCATTACCAAAGAAAAAATAATAATTGGTAAAAATGCTAACTCCGTTGCTAAGTATTTTGAATTTAAGTATCGCCGTAAACCACTATCAGTTGTGCCATATGTTGACGATATGGATTTGCGAGGGTCGCTTGGTCTAGATGAGCAAGGTCTGGCGGAAAGCTCAGAGATTAAGATTCCAACAGAAGATGGTATCACTATGCAGGATATTCGCTTGATGGCAGGTGAAGGTCCGCTAACTAAGAAAACAGTATTGCAGGCCATTGCTGTTATTCGTAAACAGCGTAGACCACACGGTGTAGCGGAAGGCTATGATGATGAAGAACATCCAATCCGTGATGATGGCAATGAAGGTATTCCCGGCAAGCAACGCTATCCAGGTAAGTTAAAGACAACAGGTGCGGCGGAGGACTTGAATGAATTCGCAGTTGATGGCTTTGGGAATAGTGGCGACCATCGTAGTAAACTTCTTGCTAGTGTGGGTCGTTTATTTGACGCTGGTAACAAAGTTGATTGGCAAGTTCCTGGACAAATGGGGCATGTCACTAGAGTACAAGATGATGGCATTACTATGAAGAAATGGCAGATGCCACGTAGCAAAATGTCATTCTTCTTACCTATGCGTGATGATAGTAGAGACAGCAAGTATACAATCAAAATGGTTGCTCCTAAGCATTATGCTGTTGTTAGTGCCGAGCAAGGTGTGGAAGAATCTACTGAGCAAGGTCAAAATCCAACTACTTGGTACAAAGACAATAAGCCATTCTCGCTAACGCGAGATGGATCAAACTTTCATCTAGTGGACCAATCAGGAAACATAGTTAGAAATTTAAGAATTCCCCCACGCTACATTCCTATGAATCTAGAAGACGAAGGATATAGAATGAGTAACACAGGTCGCGAATACTACAAGAATCCAAATTGGTTCACACTTGATGAAGCAAGTGAAGATGAACTTGACGAAAAGGCAGTAAGCAAACAACAACAAAAATTCTTTGGTATGGCACACGCCATTCAAAAGGGTGAAAAAGTTAAAGGTGCTAGTCCAGAGTTAAAGAAAGTTGCTAAAACAATGGGTAAGCAAGATGTTAAGGACTTTGCTTCAACTAAGCATAAGGGACTTCCTAAGAAAGTAAGTGAAGTTGCTCCCGCTTCTGATCTTGATGTGACAGTCGATCCTGAGTTGAAAAAGACAATTGGATTTGCTCAAGCACATTATCCAGCTTCAAAGAATTCATCTGACGCCTTCCATAAATTTGTTCAACGAAGTATTAAGCACGGAAAAGAAGATGATAATAGACAAAACGAGGCGCTTGCTAAGATAGAAAATGAAATTTTAGCATTGAAAAGCAAACTTGCTGGTATGAAGTCAATTCCGTCAACTGTTGAAGAATCTGAAATCAACGAAGAAGACTTGATTCTGGTGCCAGGTCATGGACATAGACTAAAGCCTGGATTGTTACACAAAGCGGAAGTTTCAATTAATCCAGTTGATGCTATTAGAGTAGATATCCCGTTGTTAATTAGATTGTTGGAATACGCACGCGAAGATGCTTCGGGTGATTTAGATTTACACGATTTAGCAGAAAAATTAGTTGCGCTTAGTGACCGTGGACGTACATTAACAATGCGTGATTATGAACGAGTAGTAGATGTTCCTGAAGAACAAGTTGACGAAGTTAGCAATGAACTTGCGAAAAGCTACTTACACGGAGCAATGCGCGATACTATTACTAATAAGAAAGATCGTAATCCCGGTATGAAACGGGCAATTGCTCGTTTAAGTGGAACTAATAAACCACTTCTCCCTACAGTAGCAGAAAGCAAAAGTGCTATAATGTCAGGTCTAACTAAATAATATTATGTTATCAGATAATTTAAAAATATTGCTGGCGACAACGAATGTGTTGTCAATCAAGGCTCAGAACTTTCATTGGAATGTGGAGGGAGATAACTTCCCTCAATATCACGAATTCTTTAGTGATTACTATACAGAAGTATACGCTTCAATAGACAGAGTTGCCGAGTATATTCGCACATTAGATTCGTATACGCCTGGCAGTCTGACTCGTTACGCTGAATTAAGTGTGATTCAAGATCAAGTAAAGATTCCTCGTGCTATATTGATGTTCCAAGAATTATATCAAGATAACAGTATTATGATTGAATTACTCAATGGTATATTTATATCAGCAACAGGCGAAAACAAACAAGGCATTGCTAACTTCATAGCAGAAAGATTAGATGCTCATAACAAGCACGCCTGGATGCTACGAAGCATCCTTAAAAATGACCGCGCATAATGATTATCCGGTTTATCCGGAAGAAGATGGGTATGACAGGTTTAAAAACCCGTACAGCCCAGTTTAACTAACATCCTTAGGACCGTTTAATTACGGAGATGTAGGTGGATACTACCTTGAGACGGCCATTGTCGCTACTGGAATCTCAGAAGTGTATCACTATTAATATCTCAGATAAATACTTA
>Ga0129324_10000534_pt1 | contig 27364 bp, 25 predicted proteins | sample CPBDNA_7_FD_96879 | JGI IMG/M metagenome (GOLD analysis project Ga0129324, IMG submission 96879) | Freshwater to marine salinity gradient microbial communities from Chesapeake Bay, USA - CPBay_Spr_15_0.2_DNA | ecosystem: Environmental > Aquatic > Marine > Coastal | place: USA: Chesapeake Bay...
AAACTTCGCAGAGAAATAGATCGAAATTCTGCGACAGCGGCGGCAATGCAGGGGCCGCTCGATAATGTATTTCTAAAATCTTTCATCGACGCAACGCCCGAGATGGTAACCGCCGTAGACGGCTCGTTGCAGCTACGCCTGCTCAATAAGCGCATCATCGAAATGACCGGATGCGATACCAGCGACATCATCGGTACCCAGATTGATCGCATTTTCGCGGACACGAACCGAACCCGGCAGTTGAAACTTTTCAGGGACTTCATCGTCAATCCATCGCCGATGACTTTCGATCATAGCTTCAACCTGCAGCTTGTCGGCTCGAACGGTGACAGCCTGCCCGTCGAAGCCACTTTGTGCCCGTGGCATGGGCCGACCGAAATGCTGGTGTTTATCTTTTTTCGCGACATCAGCGCACAACTTCGTCGATATGATGAACTGAAAAACGCGCTCACCGACGCTAGTTCCAAAAACAAAATCAAGTCCGAATTTTTAGCGGCGGCAAGCCATGATATTCGCCAGCCCCTTCAGACGTTACGGCTGATACAGGGAGTGTTGGCGAAAAAGGTTGAAAACGAAGATGCGACGGTACTCGTCAACGATCTTGAGATCACCCTGGCCTCTATGTCCGAAACGCTGGATACGCTGCTCGATATCGATCAGCTGGAGCGCGGCGGCATCAGTCCGATCATTTCCGAGGTCCCGATCCAAATAATCCTAAACCGATGTGCACGGGAATTCGCGCGCCACGCCCGGATCAAGGGCCTGGGCTTACGCGTCGTCGGTAGCTTGGCGATCGTGCGCACGGACCAGCGCCTGCTCGCCCGCATCCTTCAGAACATCGTTTCCAACGCCCTTAAGTACACCGATACCGGCAACGTTTTGATCGGCTGCAGACGGCGCGGAAACAATGTTTTGGTTGAGGTCTGGGATTCCGGCATCGGCATTCCAGAGCATGAAATGTCGCGGATCTTCGACCGGTATTACGTCGGCGAGGCCGGACAAAACCGCTGGGGACGTGGGATCGGGCTTGGCCTGGCCGTGGTGAACAATCTCACCAAGCTTCTGGATAGCGAGCTTTCCGTAAAATCGGTTTTCGGCAAGGGAACGGTATTCAGAATTGCTCTGCCGTTCGTCGGCAATGAGGGCAACAGCGAAGTTGAGAACCCTTCCAACTTATCCGACAAAGGCGACGATTGCAGCATCCTCATTGTCGGCAACGATCACATGGAAATGAACACGCTTCGACAACTTCTCGAACTTGAGGATTATAGCGTGCATGTCTCCAACAATTCGAAGGACATGATTAAAAAGGCGCGGGAAATAAGCTGGCCGGACATCGTCATCGCCGACGACTTATTGTCGAACGGCGACAAAGGCGTAAACCTGATCAGAAATCTTTATTTCGAAAGTGGCAGACATACTAACGGGATCGTTCTTGCGGGCAATATCCAAGCTGCGGGCCTTGCCAAAATACAGGCCGCCGGGATCGACTGCATCCGCAAACCCGCACCCCCCGATGAATTATTGGCACTCATCGCCGAAAAGTTGCAGACGGACGATCCCAATATCGTCTCAATGCCGCAGCCCGGCGGCAGTGTGTACATCATCGAGCGCGACGACACCCAACGACAGCTCTTGAGCAGCATTCTCGAAAGCCGGGGCTACCGCTGCAAGAGCTACAAAAACTCCGGCAGCTTTCTCGAAGAAGCCAAATATGCAGAGGCCGGCTGCATCATCCTCGGGCACACGCTACCGGGGCTCAGCAGCTTGGAGCTTTTGCACGATCTGTCTCAGGAAAACTGCCAAATTCCGGTTATTCTTCTGGCCGGGCGCGACGACCTACGGACCGTCACGGACGGTATCAAAGAAGGTGCGTTCGATATCATTGAAAAACCGATCTATACAACCGCCGTTATAGACATCGTCGAACGCGCTATGCAGTTTTCCTCGAGTGCTAACGATTCCAATCGAGAAATGAACGAATATGTCGAAAGGTTTAACTCTCTGACAGCCAGAGAATGCCAGGTTCTGCGCCATATTATTGCCGGATTGTCCAACAAACAATGCGCCTATCATCTTGATATCAGCGAGCGAACGATCGAAGGCCATCGCAGCCGCGTCATGCACAAGTTAGGCGCGAATTCTTTAGCGGAACTCGTTCGTATGGCGACTTTATTGAACATCCAGCCGACCGGTTAACGTAATTTTATCGAAACTGCAGGAACTACGCACGTAGATACCTCATCTTATAATCCGTTTAAGACTTAGCTATCTTAACAATGAACAAGTACCGGCCAAACGTTACACAACTGGGAAGGTAGTGGATATGTCAGCATCAAATAACGTGTTAGAACTCAGTCTAAATCGGAGTATTGCGCCACCTCAAAACGAAACCTCGGCGCTCAAAAGCGGTGCGGCGAAGTGCGAAGATTGCAGCCTACGTCGCCTTAATTGTTTTGCAGCTAACTCGCCTGACATCACGGCATCGCTTAAGGATGCGTATAAAGGATTTCGCAAGCATCCGGCCGGCGTAACTTTTTTATACGAGGGCGATTTGGTCAGCGAAGTCTTCACGCTCTATTCGGGCTGGGCGTTCGGCTATAAATTGCTCGAAGACGGCCGGCGGCAAATATTGAACATCTATTTGCCGGGGGACTCCCTGGGCCTATCTTCGTTCTATGGCGCCTTTAAAGATCACGACCTAGAAGCGGTGGGCAATGTGCAGCTTTGCGTTTTCGATGCCGCGCGTTTACGGATTGCATGTCGTGAAAATCCACCTCTGCTCGATCAGATCATTCATCTGATCGACATTGAACGTATCAAGCTGCAGCAACGCCTGATCGGTGTCGGGCGCCGAAGTTCCCCCGAAAACATTGCGCACTTTCTGTATACGCTGTTCATGAGCCTAAAATCACGCAACCTAACCTACGGCAATGCCTGTGCGATGCCGTTGACGCAGACCGTGATCGCCGATGCGTTGGGCTTGTCAGCCGAACACCTGAACCGGCTGCTACACCAGTTGCGCGACGACGGCTTGGTTTCGGTCAGCCGGGGAAAGATCGTCATCCATGACTGGGCGGGATTTGCAGAAAGGGCCGGCATAGATGAGTCTGAGGCACTCATTCAGCCGATGCTGTAAACGCGCCGAAACACGCATTCAATCCGTTTCCTGAGCGCCCCGCTCGAAGAAATCGCTCAGATACTGGGCGATTTCTTGCGTGTCGAAGTTGGTGAGGTCACGGTCGATTTCTAAGCTCACCGTTGCCTGCGCCGCTTTGTTGAGGTCAGCGCGCAGGTTGCCCAGCGTTTCCGGCGGCGCAATCACGACCAGCCGATCGAAGGACTTTGCCAAGGCTGCATCATTGATGATCATGGCGACTTCATGGGCGAACTTACTTTTTTCGAATTTATGCCAATCGACCCTAGGCTCCATCGCATGGCGCATCCCCATCGCGCCGCCCCCGGCACTTTCGTGGGTTCGACCGGGACGGTCCGTGCCCTGCTCGCGGGTCGGCGGATTTGCATGCACGACGTCGCCGACCGACGCAGGCACCAGCTTCTTCCCCACGCCTTGGCGCACTAAAAACCGCGCCTTCCCGGCATCCGCGACGACGACCCAAGTTTTAACTTCATGCGGCTTATTCATGGCACTGATCCCTATGTAAAAAAACAACGCTTCAATCTTTAGGCATGCTGCGCCACCTTGAGGCTCTCGCTGGTGGGCTCAAGCGCAACCTCGATCGCATCTTCGATGCTTTCCAAAAAGATCACCTCAACCTGCTTCAGCGCGGCCGCCGGTACGTCTTCAAGATCTTTCTTGTTTCGCGCCGGCAGCAAAACGGTCGCGACGCCGGCGCGTGCCGCTGCGAGCACTTTTTCTTTTACGCCGCCGATCGGCATGACCAAGCCACGTAAAGACACCTCGCCCGTCATCGCAACGTCGCTTTTGACGCAGCGGCCCGTCAGCAGCGACACCAACGCGGTCACCATGGTGACCCCGGCACTCGGCCCGTCTTTCGGAATGGCACCCGCCGGGACATGCACATGGATATCGCTTTTTTCGAAAAGTTTCGGATCAATGCCGAGGCCTTCAGCTCGCGCCTTTACAAGCGTGAACGCAGCCTCCGCACTTTCCTTCATGACATCACCCAGTTGCCCGGTGCGGATCAATCGCCCCTTGCCGGGAATCCGGGCGGCTTCGATAAACAGAATATCACCACCGACCGGCGTCCAAGCCAGCCCCGTCGCCACCCCTGGGGTACCGGTACGCATGGCGATTTCTTTTTCGAACTTGGGCGCGCCCAGAATGGTTTCGATATTTTCGGCGTCGATCTTCGCATGCCCGGCACTGCCCTCGGCGATCATCACCGCAACGCTTCGACAAACCGCCCCAATACGCCGTTCAAGATTGCGCACGCCGGCTTCGCGGGTATAGCTGGCGATGATCATACTAAGCGCCGCATCGGTGATATCGAATTGGTTTTCCTTAAGGCCGTTCGCAGTTCGCTGGCGCGGCACAAGATAGCGCCGCGCGATCTGCAGCTTTTCTTCTTCAGTGTAACTGGGAATTTCGATGATTTCCATGCGGTCGCGTAGCGGCCCCGGAATGTTATCAAACACGTTCGCGGTGCCGATAAACATGATCGCCGACAGATCGAAGGGCACGCCTAAATAATTGTCGCGGAACGCCGTATTCTGCGCCGGGTCCAACACCTCGAGCAGCGCCGCAGACGGGTCGCCGTGAAAACCGGTGCCCAGCTTGTCCATCTCGTCCAGCATAAACACCGGATTCCGTACGCCGGCCTTGCGCAGCCCCTGAATTATATTTCCGGGCATCGCGCCGATGTAGGTCCGGCGATGGCCACGGATCTCGGCTTCGTCATGAACGCCGCCGAGACTGACCCGGGTAAATTTCCGCCCCATCGCCCGCGCGATGCTTTGACCGAGCGAGGTCTTGCCGACACCCGGCGGGCCGACGAAACAAAGGATCGGCGCATGCCCCTCAGTGCTGAGCTTCATCACCGCAAGGTACTCGACGATCCGGCGTTTAATTTTTTCGAGACCGTAGTGATCTTCGTCGAGAACGCGTTTCGCTTCGGTGATATTGATCTCGCCCTCGTCCATCTTCGACCAGGGCAGATCGACCATCCAATCCAAGTAGGTCCGGATCATGGCATGCTCGCTGCCGGCCTCGGGCATCCGCTCAAGACGTTTGAGTTCGCGCTTCGCTTCGGCTAGCGCCTCTTCGGGTAAGTCCGCGTCCTCAATCGCTTGCAATATCTCGGCGACTTCACGGGCACCCTCGTCGTCCTCGCCCAGCTCACGTTGAATGGTCCGCAATTGTTCGCGGAGGATATGCTCGCGCTGACGTTCGGAAATGCTCTCTTTGGTCTGCTCGCCGATTTTTTGCGAGATGCGCAGCACTTCCAGCCGATGCGAGACGGCCTCCGAAACTTTTTTCAGGCGTTCCCCGACATCAACGGTTTCTAAAAGCGCCTGCTTTTCCTCGGCCGGGATATCGATCAGGCTCGCCACGAAGTCGGCAACGGCTGAGCTCGAGACAACGTTTTCGATGGCGTTCGCGACCTCGTTCGGCACGCCCGACATGAATTCGATTATTTCCTTGGCGCGTTGACGCAGCACCAGGACCTGCGCTTCGATATCGTCGGTCAGGGTCTCCGGCTCATTGATGATATCGACCTCGGCCACAAGAAACGGCCAGCCGGGCAGGAATTTCTTGATCTTGAAGCGGCTTTTGCCGCCGCAGACGACATGGTGCGCGCCATCGGGTGCGGTGACATATCGCAGCAATCCGGCGACGGTGCCGACTTCATACAAGTCGTCGGCGCCGGGCACATCGACGCTTGGGTCGCGCTGCATCACGACGCCAAGCGGCAATTCCGAGGCGGTCGCTTCCTGCGCGGCAGCGATGGATTGCGGCCGACCGATCATCAGCGGCGACACCTCGCCCGGAAACATAACAGTATTGCGCACCGGCAGGATGATCAGCGCATTTTCCGGGATCGCGCGGTTCGGCTGTTCTATCGATTCTGTATCCACGGCGTCGGCGGAACCAAGCGTTTCAGTGTCAGTCTCTGAGTTCTGTTTCATGTCACTGCTTCATTTTCATGTTCGTCACGTCGGAGCGCCAGATACAGGCATCCCTTGGACAGTTCACGGTTGATCAGAACCCACCGCGATGCAGGCAGCGCGATACGGCGTGCGAAAATGCCGTGTGGGATTTCCATGCGATGAATTTTCGCGCGGCGCATCTGACGTGGCAGACGCCGTTCACCCGATACGATCAGCATGTTTCGCTCGGCGAAATAATTGACATCGACCATACTGACGCCGGGTAGCACGACGATGATCCACAGCATGTCGTCGACCTCGAAAATGTCGATCGGGGATTGCCACGCGGCCTTCATGACGTCGCCCGCGCGTATCTGCCCGACGGGTTCGAAGAACCAGCGCTTAATGCGCTCCGCACGATCAACCTGGGTGCAAGACTCGGCCCACATCCATCCAGAAATATCTTGCGACGTCACGCCGAGGTCCTTTCGATAAAGTGCGCAGAACTGCGCATATCGTTATGTGAAGAGGTACTATGGCCTCCGCGTCGGCGGTCTTCATTGATGATTATCAACACCTGGTATCGTGCAGGGGTGGGGTTGGGGGCTCGCGGCATTCATCGCCGGTTTGGTGCGGGTTTGGCGGGGCTGATCGTGCCGATGCGACGGTTTGCCTTTTGCAAGAGCTCGACCACCTCGTCGTCTTCGACCTGCGTGAAATCGGCATAGAAGTACCCGACCGCACCGAACATCTCCGGTGCGCTCAGGCAAACGACCTCATCGCATTCGCCCTGAAGCTGTTCCAGTGCATCCACGCTTGATACGGGCACCGCAATAACAATCGATGCCGTGCCCCACCGCCGGACACCCTTCACGGCAGCCTGCATTGTCGAGCCGGTGGCAATGCCGTCGTCGACGATGATCGCCGTCTTGCCCTTCACGCTCGTCCGCTTAAGACCTTTGAGATAAAGCTTTCGACGGCGTTCGATTTCCTTCAGCTCTTTATCGGCCTCGGCTTCGATGTATTTCCGCGAAAGGCCGAACCGGCGCGCGATCCCCTCGTTGACGACGATTTTGGGCGACTTTCCGTCGACGATGGCGCCGATCGCAAGTTCATGATTGCCGGGGGCACCGATTTTACGGACGAAAACCACGTGCAGCGGGGCGTTCAGCGCCATGGCGACTTCGTAGCCGAGGGGTACGCCGCCACGAAGCAGCGCCAAAACGACCGTATCTTTATCGCGGAGATGGCGCAGTCGTTCGGAGAGCTGGCGGCCGGCCTCGTGCCTGTTTTCAAAAATCATTTAGGGATGGCTCTTTCTATTCAACCCCAAATCACGGCCCCTGCACATCGTGCTTTGCTTATAAAGCCCCGACTTTTGGGTTATCGATCCAGCTTAAAAGCGTTCCACGGATCAAGCCGCCATTCCTTGAGAATTATCAGGCGGTGCGCCCAATTCCTTGTGCGCGTGCCGCTCAATAACCGACTGGAATCCGACTGGAAGTTGATAAATCCAAATGTCAGCACGCGGTGAACACAGTATCGATGAGTTCGGGATATTCAGGCGAATTTCTCAATAATATTTCTCTGATATTAGGAGCACGGATATGTCCAACTTCCTTCACAAGGCTGCCATTGTGTCAGCCACCACTTTAGTCCTGTTTGCCTTGGTCGGTTGTGCGACGTCCGAGCAGTTGAACGAAACCGAAGGTCATGCAACCAGTGCCATCAAAATGGCCGAGGATGCCAATATGAAAGCGTCGAGTGCCGCGAATATGGCGAAAAAGAATGAAAGCGACCTCGCCGCCTATCGCAGCGAGCTTGACCGGATTCACGGTGAACTGAAGTCGTTGAACGAAAAAATGGACAAGATGTTCCGCCAAGCTATGCGCAAATGATTTGGGCGCAAGTAGTTTTCGAGAGCTTGGGCTAGCTATAAAGCACAGGCCTCGGAATGCCTCTTCGGCTTTGAACGATATGCGCCACGCGCTGCCAGTTGATGTTATCGGCATGGCGACCTGCGGCGCAGACGATATCGTCCAGGCCGCCTTTATCATCGTTTTCCACGACTTTCCCGAATACCTCAATCTGATCCGATTGGCGTTGCGTCGGGTGTGCTTCGACATACAGCGTCGTACCGACCCAGCCGGAAATAATCGGGGTATCGACGACGGTCACCGGCATGCCGACATGCACCATCTCGAACAACTGCTCGATGTCTTCGGGGTATAAGCGAATACAGCCGTGACTGACACGCCGCCCGACGCCGTTCGGCTGATTGGTGCCGTGAATCACGAAGCCCTGCCATCCGAGATCAATCGCATGCGTGCCCAACGGATTGTCGGGCCCAGGCGGTACGGTCTCGGGCAACGAGGGTACTTCGGCGCGAATGGATGGCGGGACCCGCCACACCGGGTCCTCGCGCAGCCGCACGACCTGCGTGCGGCCGACCGGCGTTTCCCACCCTTCTTGTCCAATGCCGATCGGAAACGAGGATACCGGAGCATCGGCACCCTGCACCACGAACAACCGCTGCTGGGCCAGATTAATTAAAATGCCCGGCGCGCTCGGCGCCGGCATCAGGTGCGATGTCGGCAAGACGATGCGCGTACCCGGCTTCGGTAACCACGGATCGATGTTCGGATTGGCTGCGATCAATTCCGTATAGCCGAGCCCCGTGCGGCGCGCGATTTGGAGCAGATTGTCGTCCCGTTCGGCAAGCCAAAAACTGTTCTCGCCGATCAGCCACGCGCGATGCTCAACTCCCGCCGCGAACGGGTCCAATTTATAAGGGCCACCCGATGACGCATGCAGCTTAGGATAGCGGGTCGCCGCCAGCGCCAAAGACCCGAGACACGCAACGCCGCCAATGCAGAACCATCGCCTACTGTGCCGGCGCAGTAGGTGCGTGGGGGCGAACGCGCCTCCTGCAAAATGTAAACCGTACTGCCGCATGGCCTTTCAATGCCTCACACTATGAGGTCGGCATTTTATCGGCACGCACCGCTTCGACCTTGAGAATTGTCAATGCGCGCTATCTTGGCGCAGGCCAGAGTGCCGCCTCGGTCGCAACAAGGCGCGACGAGGAAACTATCCCAAAAGATGAGCGCAGGCGGCCCGAACGGGCCGAATGTTGTCTATATCCGCTCAAGATAAAAAGGCATGAAACATGAAACAAATTAACGAAAAAACAAACGCTTGGTCGCCAAGCATGAACGCACCAACCAACGCCCCGGACCATCCCATCGGCACCCTTCCCCCACACAGCAACCGGCACGGCGCGCACCTCGGACGCAGCCGTCGGCATAATATACTGGTGGACGGCATAGAGGTTTCGCTGCCCGCTTTGGTCGGTGCCGCCGACGATGACGGCGTCTGCACCATCGGCCTGCCGCCGCAAAGCAGCTTTTCATTGGCCGAGGTCAACAAAGAGTTTCTATATGTGATCAAGTACGGTCGGATCATCGGCATGCCCGATGAAACAGTCCCCGCCGCGACCAGCCTATGGAGCGACCGCCGTTTCATATTCAAGCCGGGCGACCTGATCGACACGCGGATCTTCGCGAATATTCCGCTACATATGGAAACCACCACTTGGACCGAACTGTCGCGAATTCCATGCGGTCGTATTCGCGGCGATCTGGTGCGTCGGTTGCGCAGCGAGTCGCTAAGCAAGCCTTACCTGCACGAAACCGCGGCCCGCGCGATCAAAACATCGAAAGCACTGGCCTGCGACTTCAAAAACCGTCCGCAAAAACGCCCGACAACACTGGACGGTTGGTACGGTAACAATGCCGAGCCGATGTATGTCGCCATGATCCGTGACCCAATCGTCCGTATGATCATGAAAAGTGACGGGGTTACGGAGCAAGACGTTCACGACGCGATTGTATCGCTGCAACGTTTATGAGGACGGGCCGCCCTATCGCACGTCGCCTTGAGAATTATCAAGGCACGTAATACCGCGATGGGCTCTACTGATCAGGTCTTGATGAGGAGCGTTCGGGGGAGAATGGCATATGTCGGTCCGTGAGAGCGGTGCAGGAAATGCCAGGGAACTTCGGGGCGCGATGAGACGTCAAGATTGGAGGGTCCGCAAAGGCTTAGGCAGCTTCTTTGTACTGCAAAGGGGAGAGACGGGTCGGCGCGGGTCCTCCGCATGCAAAAACCGTAAAATGAGTGCTACGACGTCAATTCGTCGTAGCGCATGTCACATCGCTTAATGAGGGATCTACAAAAAAATGGAAAGAAAAACACAATCGAAGACGAGCGGCGGAACGGCACAGGGCACGCAGATGCCGACGTTCGAAGCGCTCGCAGACCAGGCAGAGGCATGGACATCGCAGTGGTGCATGGGCGGCATGGACCCGTTCCGGTTTTTCCGCGCCGGCCAGCATGCCATGAGTAATACCAACGGAAAGCTGCTGAGTGACGCCGTCGATATCAGCGAAGAGTTGATGAATTTAGGCAAGGCCCGGCTGACCGAGGATATGGCGTGCGCATCGAAGATCATGAAATGCCGCACCCATGAAGACGTCGCAAAACTTCAGCAGGACTGGCTGCGCAACGCATTCGAGAACTATCGCAACAGCAGCGCCGCGATTTCCGAGAAGTACATGCATCTCATGCAAGACGGTCTGCAGATCGCCGCCGACAACGCCAACGCGGCGCTGCACTCGAAATCAGCGTCTTGAAGCCAGTGTTGCGGAAAACATCCAACGCGAACACGACAAAGATGAACGTGAAGAGCGCCTAATCGGCATAATTTCACGCACGACCTCGCCTGACCCCCTGGCATGTTGATCCGGCACCTCAATTTAAATCCCTGGGATTGAGGTGTCGGATCTTTTTTTGTCGGGAATAAAGCCTAAGACCACTCGTGCCGGCGGCTGACGTTACGAGGAACGCCGTTGCTTCAGATTTTTGACCTTCTCTATCGCCCGATCACGGGCCGCGAAAATATGCTCCGTCGCGCCTTCGACGGTTCGTTTCATCGAGGAAATGGCAGTGTTTGTGATGGCATTGATGTCTTTGATCGCCGTCTGCACATGATTGCTGAGTTGGTTCAGTGTCGAGGCCAGCTCGTCGTGAAGCTGCTTCGCTTCGGCCGAGGCGGCTTTTGCGATCGAGGCGCTTTTCTGCTCTTGTCGACTTTCGGCGTCGTTAAATGCCTTGTTGAGGCGCGCCTGCGCAAACCCTTCGTTTGTGCGCATGCGTTCCTCGATGTTCGGGACAAACAACTGAATCTTTTGGATCGCCTGCCGGCCGGAGTCGGTGATCCGCTCGATCGCATTTTGAGCATGCGTCTGAATCTCGTCGACGGAGCGCTGCGCCGCCTTTCTAATCTCAGCATGCGCAGCGCTGCACACTTCAGTAATATTTTCATTCAACGTACTGTCGTCACCGTTCGCCTCGGCCACCCGCGACTGGACATCTAAAACCGATATTTCCGCATGAGCCGATATTGAAATCGCCGCAACCTCGGCATCGGAGGCAATTTTGGCGCTCGCGACCTGGCTGTCCGCCTGAATGCGAGCACTTGAGACTGTATTGATTTCGGTAATATTACTGATCGCGGCCATTACTTCCTGATTGAAAGTAGATACGGCTATCGCGACGCCCGCTTGATGATGGTTCTCAACGATATACCTCAGCTCACTCAGCGGGCGATTTTGCTTTAGATAATCACTGACCATAAATCAGAGCCTTCGATTTCGAAACAACCACATTAACTGGTTATAACAACAAGAAAAATCGCCAAAGATGATTTCCATAATTACCTTAAGCCACTATAATATAATATTTTTGTATCGACAAAATAATTCGAAACGCAACCGATGCCGAGCCGAAAAATGATTTTCACCACGAAAAAGCGTACACCCAGGCCCAATTACAAACCTTGATAAATGCTAAAGAAGAAGCGAAGCAGCCTGCAAATCGGCACACGTAGCCGCACTTGTGGCCGCGCTTGGCCGCACATGCGAGCCGAACCGATTTTTGCACGAAATATAAAAATAAAGAAATTATAAGTAGATTGGCAATATTGACCTCAGCAAAATTCAATGAATTCTCAAACGACTACGAAGAGTTGATAAATATCATACCCGATATTTCCATAATAGGTATCATGCTGCTCTTAATAACGTCTACGGGCACCCATCGGGAGTTAAGTAAAAATAAAGTAATTCAATCACCCACTTATTGATGACCTCAATCACCGCAATTGCATAAATGCTATTCTATATTGTTGTTTCAGGCAAAATGGAACTGGCGCATTTTAATCGGACAGTACAGATGGGCGTCAGATTGATTGCTTCGGACAACGTTCCGGCACAATTGAACATTAAAACCGTGAAGATTTGGCGCCTCACAATGACGCACGGGAATAAATTCCGATGGCTGGAAATTGAGAGAGGGAAATTAATATGTCTGAGTTTAAAATCATCCTCGTCGCCCAGAGCACCCTTTTCCGAGAGGGCCTGATGCACCTCCTGGCAGGGTCGAAGTTCTCTATTGAGAGTGAATATTGCAATATCCATGACGCGATAGACGGTATTTCTCCGGACGCCGCGTGCGACCTAGTTCTGGTCGATGTCGATCAGGGGCGCGGCTTCGAGCTGACGGAAATTCGCTACCTGAGCGACCACTCCGGCCACGCGAAGACGGTCATTCTGAGCAACCGCGTCACCGGCATCACGTTGATGCAAGTCTTGGACGCGGGTGTTGACGGATATTTATTAAACAATATGTCGTCCGAGGCATTTATCCATTCGCTGTCGCTCGTGATGGCGGGCGAAACGGTGTTTCCGACCGAACTTGCGGACATACTCCGCCAAGCCGGGAACGGCCTGTCACACGGCATCGGTGCAAGCGTCAACGGCCTGACGCCGCGCGAGATCGAGATCCTGCAGTGCCTGATCCAAGGGGACGCCAACAAGGTGATTGCCAACCGCCTGGATATTACCGAGGCAACGGTAAAGGTTCATCTGAAGGCGTTGTTAAAGAAAATACGGGCGTCCAATCGGACACAGGCGGCGATCTGGGCGATCGAGAACGGCTTCAATCGTACGGGGAGCGAGCTGCGCTAAGCCGTTTTATCAAGAACACGTGCGCGCGTCAGCGATCTTCCGCGCGCCGCCAGTCCCAAGCGGCTGCATTGTCACCATCCATTGCAGCCGCTTGATCTGGGCTGATGTCACCCGCGACCGATTGCTGTAGCGCTTTGTCTTCGACGCTGAGTATTTCACACACCATCAGGCGTTTTGGCCTAGCGTGTCCCGGCAGGCAGACGTCACGGTAACCGCACGCCTTGTTGCCTTTGTTGCCGGCGGGTTTGGGAGTCTCGTTTTCTGCCTTCGCCGGCAATTGCGCGCGGCACGCCTCATCGACCACGGCCGATGTTACATCCGACAACTGTTCACCGATCGGGGCAGGCTGCGGCATAGCCCCCGCGGCACCAGGCCCGGACGGCGCGAGCAGGCTTTTACCCAGGCCGACGGCCGATGCGATGGCAAGCGGATTGCAACCGGTAAGCGTGAGCGTCGATGCGATGACCAAGACGGGCAATCGTTTCGATAGATAGCAGCGCATTGAGACACCATGTTCTTCAGTTGGAAGGGTATTACGCGAAAATAAGGGGCCGCATTTGTCCCTGACGCGGCCTTCGATCAGCCCTCCACCGTAGCCTTTTGCGATGTACACCACCTAACGAGCATGCGGGTTAAGCATGGAAAATAAGGGGTAGGCATCGCCCCGTAAGCCGCGCTCAGCCAGCATTTGAGCTACTCCGTCTGCCCGCTTGTTTGACGCGACATAGAGCCTCATAACCGAAATCGGCCTGAATTTGAGGCACCGTTAGGTGCATCCAAATTATTGCAGGCCCGCCTTCGCTGTCCCCAGCACGCAATTGCCGGGCGTCGACAGCACAACCATTCACTTGACGAGGGAGACACCCCATGCGAACGCATCTTGTAACTGCAGCATTCATGCTTGCCCTATCCACCACCCCGGCCGGCGCCGACGCATTCAGCGACGGCGCAACGGCCTTCAACAAGGGCGATTACGCCACCGCGGTGACGCATTGGAAGCCGGCGGCGACGGCCGGAGACGTCAAAGCGAACGTGGCGCTTGCAGGAATGTACTTGGCGGGCAAAGGGGTCGAGCGAGATTTGCAAAAAGCCGCCGCGCATTATCTCGTTGCCGCCAAGGCCGGCGATGCGACGGCGCAAACCATGATGGCCGTTCTTTATGCAAAAGGGACAGGTGTCAAAAGCGACCCGCCCAAAGCCGCCGAATGGTACGCCAAGGCGGCCGAACAGGGAAACGTCGTCGCGATGATGAACCTGGGTTACATGAAAGCCAACGGCACGGGGATCAAGCGCGACCCTAAAGCGGCCGTAAAGTGGTATCTGAAGGCAGCCGAAGCCGGCGATCCGGGCGGCCAATACAACATCGCCGAATTGTACCGCACCGGACAGGGAACTGCTGTCGATATGGGCGAAGCCTTCAAGTGGTATGAAGCGTCCGCAAAGCAGGGTCTTCCCAGAGCCCAACTTGCGCTCGGCTCGATGTACGCGCTTGGTCAGGGAACGGCCAAGGACCTATTCAACGCCTATATTTGGTATGAGATCGCAGCCGCAAAAGGCGACCCGTATGCGGTCAAGAACCGTGATCGCATTGAGCAGCAGATGAGCGACAACGAGATCGTTGCGGCGCGCAAACGCGCCCGCGAATGGCGCGAAAAGGAATAGTCGCCTTCGCTTCAAGGTGCCACCGATCGCGCACCAAGGATCGCATAAATTATTTGAGAACATTAAATACGCCGCCGCGATTTCTCGCGGCGGCGTACCAGCGTTTGGGACGGCTCCAAGATTGAAGATGGGGGATCTTCAATAGAGGTAAGGCCTGAAGGCTGTGGCTAGCCGCCCTGCGCGCTTTCGGATGAAACGGTCGGTGCGTCTTCGGCCGGCGGCTCTACGACGGTGACGCTGTTTGCGTCACCCGAGCCGAACGAAGCACTGCCACCGAGAACTTGCGTACCTTCGGACCCCGATGTCTGGCTGCTGCCGGCGCCGTCCTGCTGCGTATCCAGGTTGACGTAACCTTGTGAACCCTGCTCCAAAATCGTTTGGATATCGGTCAGGTTGCCGATCGTCGTCGATGAGTACTGATTGAGTACACCGACGCTCGAGCTGCCGGCGGCAATCGATCCGCTCGATGACGAAGACGACGACTCGTTGTCAATTTGGCGCATCATGATGGCCAGGTTCCCCGCCATGGGATTGTTGCGCACACGAAACCGAAACGGATCGTTGGACATCTGCTGTGCATAAGCACCTGAAATGCCGATTGGCCCGCCGCTTACCCCAAATCCGAGAACGATAAAGGCAGACAGCAGGGCGATGCTTAAAATTTTTCGTAACATGGTGAATTCTCCTCGTGCGTTGTCGACTTAAAAAAGGCGGATGTTGATCGCGGGCCTTAAAGGCAAGACGGGGGGATCGAATGCGATCCCCCCTCCTGCGTTATTCCCTGCCCTTACGGATTGGGAACTTCGACGGTCGGAACGGTCACAGTGATCTGACCGACAAGACCGGTTGCCTGAGTGACTTGGTTTGCCACCAGACCCGGCGTGCCGAGGCGATCATAAGCACCGAGGTTGTTGAAGCTGGTCAGGTCCTGGAAGGAGCTGGCCGTTGCGCTCACGTCAGCATAAGCGAACTGCGTGATGTCGGCTTCCACCACCAAATCGGTCGCGTACGGCTGGAACACGGCCAATTCCGGGATTTCGCGCATCGGACCGTTACCGTTGTCGTGCTTGGTCGCCAACGTATCACCGGTGTCGATGGTCGAGTCTTCCGGATCGTTGTTAGCCGTCTGCACGATTTCCGGCAGCTTCCAGGCGTCCAAGGTGATCTGCGCAACTGCGCCGGTCGCCTGAACGTTCTGGTCGATGGCCAGTTCCACAGGGTTCGAGTAGTGGTGGCCACCATTCTCGTAGCTGTGATGCCCGCCATAACCCATCGTACCGGCCGTAGCCGATGCATCGATCTCTGCCTTCTCGACGTAACCGCCGGCAACGCCAAGCATCAGAAGACCTGCAAGGTCGTGCATCTGATTGCCGCTTTCAACTTCGCCGAACAGAACTTCAAGGCCGGCACCGAGATCCGATTGGTCCAGAACATTGAGGTCGCCCATCAGGTACTGACCTTCATGCACCGACACCATGGTCGGGCTGGAGATCAGATCGACGATACCGGTTGCGCTCGCCGTCTGCGTGGCGTGGCCGAGGTGATCCACTGCATCTTGCAGCAAGTTCACAGGCTCAACCATTGCCACCAGATCGCCGGAAATGTTGAAGCTGAAGTTAATACCGTCATCAGCCTCGTCGACAACCTGATCGCCACCGGCGCCACCCTGCCAAGTCAAGGTCAGGCCGCTTGGGTCGAGCGTGTTGGGATCGTCGAACACACCGTCCTCGGAGAACAGAACCTCGTTGATCGGGTTGCCATTGCTTTCACCGATGATGTCGTCGGTATAATCGATCGAAACCGAAACCGTCTGATCAATCGGCACCGTAACCTCGCCGCCTTCGACAACCTGCGAGGCAAAATCGCCCTGAAGGTTATCATGCGCCGTGACATCGCCGACGAAGATTTGGAGTTTTTCCACCTGGACTTCACCAGACGGGGTAAACCAGCCCCAAATCCACTTGTTCACGTAGACGTTTTCCTGTTTGTCCTTGGTCCATTCCCAATCGACGACATCGAACGCCTTCGCATCGGGGGCCGCCATTGTCATGCCCAAAGTAAGGCTGGCAACAGCCACGCTGCTGAGTAGTTTCGCGTGCATCTCAATTCTCCTTTTGTGAGATATCATTAAGTTTAGACTTCATGTGATCGGTCTCGACTAAGCCGCAAATTTCCGACTTTGGGAGCCCGAGAAAGTCTGTCATGATCTGGTAAACGCCCATCTCCACGACAGATCTGACACCGAGCTGAAGGGGTTCGTTCTGAACCCGCCCGGCGTCAAATTCGACCAACGAGTTGCCGAAGAAACGAAAGACGTTCGCTTCGACCTCGAAACCGTAAATTTGTTTTTGAAGGGTGCTGACGTAGCGGACTTCGAAGGATTTGCTGTCCACGACGCGCACATCCAGTGCGACGTTGATAACTACCGTCCGCGCACCGGCGCCAATGCCTTCAACCCAAAGGCCGATGCCGTCACTGACAATGTTGTAATTGAGTTCGGTTAGCGCGCCCAAGATGACGAAATCGCTGGTCCGCAGTTTATAATCGGTCGGCTTTTGATTGGTCAGGCCCTGCTGCACCATTTTCAGTTCAGCGAGCGGAATGCGCAGATCGAAGCGCTCAATCAGGTTGGCTTTTCCTGTCTTATAGAAAGCACTGATCACCATTTCGGTGATGCCCTGTGTTACGACATGGCCGTTTTCGTCGTAATTGATCTGGCCGGTCTTATCTGCGATCTCGCCGACCGTAAACGTCGGGAGATTGTTTGCCGGAAACGTCTGCAGCTCGTTCAGGCACTGCGTGTACGGCGTTTCGTTCGAGGTAACTGGGAATGTGAAAGCCGGCGCGACGCCGGTCTTCGCATACGGTGTCGCTGCGCAGCCTGTCATCGTCGCGGTGAGGAACAATCCCATCGCGAGCGTGCGCCAATTTCGTTTCCCAGCTACGCCGGCCTTGGGAATTCGAACATCTGTATAATATGTTTTCATGGTATCCCCGTCTTCGGCGAAAGCCGAATGCACTAGTGATTAAAGTTCGCTGCTCTCGAAGTCCGGGTCTGGGCAAAGCTTTCGGACCGCGTCTTATTGGGTCTTGCCGACTTGCTCAGTTCGGGTCGCCTCGCTCACCGGAGCGTTGAGTTTTGCTCGTGGCGACCACAAAACGATAACAGAATCGTGAACAATTTCGCTCTCGCAGAGGTGTTATTTCGGGATCATATTGGTTAGGCCGAGCGATATCGGCGAGCGCAGGAAAACCACCGTCATGGGATTCCGCCACGACGGCGAAACCGCATACCCGTTCGCGCAATTTGTACTCAATTAAGTGATATCAAATGGCACGATCAGTGCGCGAAAGTGCCAGCCCTTCAACCACCCGCACAGAAAATTACCCATCGGATACGAAGCCCATGCCGATGGAGCACCGGCGGGGTAAATGGGGCTATACCTCGGTTTTTACTGCATATTTTCCTGAAGATGCGCTTACACTACGACTAGCCGAGGATGGCTAACAGAATGAGCGATAGCACGTGCCGGTTCGAAAAGGTCGTGGATAAGAAGGTGGTGTCGGCTCGCGCCGGTGGTTGTCGAGACGGCTTAATGGAAAGTTTTTCTAACAGCCATATTACGAGGAGAATCCGAATGAAATTCCGCAAATTATCGATTTTTTCCGTGCTCGTTTTGATTGCATTTATTGCGGGTGTCGGCAGCGCCCATGCGCAGATGTCGAACGAGCCGTTTCAGTTCAAAAACCGGAGCGGCGTGGGTGGTGGCTCGGTGGGTATGAGCCAGGCGCATCGGCAAATGATCCTCGAGCAGGAACTGCTGAACCGTGATACGTCGAACCCGGTCCTGCGTGCGCCGGACGGGTCTTTGCTGGACTATGTCGAGCGCGACAACCAGATCTTCTTACGCTATCAAGGCAGTCCTTTCATCGGATCGAACGGCGGTCTTTCGGACAGCGGCATTCGATTGAACTTCGGCATCTCGGGGATCGGCATTGCGCTTTTCGGGTCACCGTCGAGCCTGAGCCTGGGTGCATGGATCAGCGCACTCAATAGCGGTGGAATCGGCGCTGGGATGGCGCCGAGCAGCAGCGGCACGCCGATCAATATGTGGATATCGCAGCTTCAAGGTCTGTAAAGGCTGCATCTCACCCCGAGATGAACAAGCGTCGCACAAAACGACGCATCGATGGGAAGGTATAGGATATGGCGTTATCAAATAAGGCAGAAGGCCTGCGTCAGCGACCAAGCAATTCACATATCGACAAAGCAACCGCCCAACCAAAAGGTAAAAAGCCAAAAGATAAAAGGGCTAACGGCGCAGACGGAAGCGTCCTTCGGTTCAATTGCTTCACGGCCAATTCACACGAGGTCGCATCTGCGTTGCAAAGTGCACGAAAAGGTTTCCGTAAATATCCGTCCGGCACGACCTTTCTGTACGAAGGCGACATAATGAATGAAGTCTTCACACTGTTTACCGGCTGGGCGTTCGGTTACAAATTGTTGGAAGACGGTCGGCGGCAAATCCTCAACATTTACCTGCCGGGTGATGTGCTAGGACTATCGGCATTCTCCGGCACGTTCATCGACCACGACGTGGAATCGGTCGGCAGCGTTCAACTGTGCGTTTCTGATGCCGCGCGCATGCGTCTCGCATGTCGGCAGAACTCAGTGCTGCTCGATCAGATCATCCGCCTCATCGACATCGAACGCATCAAGCTGCAGCAGCGCCTAATCGGCGTCGGACGCCGAAGCTCGCCTGAAAGCATCGCGCACTTTCTTCTGACACTGTTCATGGGGCTGAAATCTCGTGATCTAACGTATGGCAATGCCTGTACAATGCCGCTGACGCAGACCGTCATGGCCGATGCGTTGGGCTTGTCGGCGGAACACCTGAACCGGCTACTGCACCAGTTGCGCGACGACGGCCTGGTTTCGGTGAGCCGAGGAAAAATGGTCATCCACGACCCGGCGGCCTTCGCGAAGATGGCCGGTATCGACGATCCCGAGACGCTCAGCCAGCCGCTGCTGTGAGCCTAGAAAGCACTTACTCGGACTGCCGTTGGAAGACATCGTGTGCTTGCGAAATATCAAGGCAAGCACTGCGGCGGCGGGCTCTACTGCGCAGAGATTGATATGACGCGCGGCAACATCTTTTCAGTTTCGCGCGCGACACATCCAGAATAAGGGAGCGAAAAAACGAATGGACAGAAAAACGCAATCGAAGGCACGCGCATCGATGTCCGGACAATGTGGCGCAGCGAGGGCCTGAGCTTGCGTTCTCAACGCACCCGCAAACTAAACCTTTATCTGTTCAACACCACGGGAGTTCACCAAATGGCCGAAGCACAGACAACGACACCGTCAAACAAATCCGAAAAGCCCCCCGGAAAGTCCGAAGTGACAGCGCCAGGCCAATCTTCGGCACCCGAAGGGGCGGGTAGCGAATGGCACCCTCTGGACCGCCTTCGCGACGAGGTGGATCGGCTGTTCGACGACTTCAACACCGACATGTTCCATATGCCGTTCCGGCGCAAGGTGCATGACGTGGAACCGTTTTGGCGTCGGAAGATCACAACGTTTTCAACGCCGGCCGTCGACATCGTCGAAAATGATGACTGCTTCGAGGTCTCGGTGGAATTACCGGGCATCGACGAAAAAGACATCGACGTCTCGCTGGTCAACGGCAGCCTGAAGATTGCCGGCGAAAAGAAGAAGGAAACCGAAAAGAGCGAAAAAGACTACTACTTGCACGAACGCCATTTCGGCATGTTCGAGCGTTGCTTCGCGCTGCCCGAAAACGTCAACAGCGACGACATCGATGCGACATTCAAAAACGGCGTCTTGAAAGTCGTCCTGGCGAAGAAACCCGAGGCAAAAGAAGCCGCGAAAAAGATTGCCGTGAAAAGCGCCTAGCCGGGGTGAGCCCCTTACGCTTTTCACCTACCGCCTCGCCTACCCCCCTGGCGTGATGGTCCGGCACCTCAATTGAATTCCCTGGGATTGAGGTGTCGGATCTTTTCTATCACGACGCTTATAGAGCCCGCCTTACCGCGCACGCCCCAGCTTTAGATTTTTAACCTTTTCGATTGCCCGATCGCGCGCGTCGAAAATCCGCGCCGTCGCACTTTCGACGGTTTTCTTCATGGCGGCGATGCCGGCACTGGTGATCACATCAATGTCTTTGATGGCCGCCTGCACGTGATTGTTGAGTTGGCTGAGTGTCGAGGCGAGCTCGTCGTGAAGCTGTTGGGCTTCGGCGACGGCAGCTTTTGTGATCGCCTCATTTTGCGGTACGGGCTCGCTTTCGGCGTCGTCGAATACCTTGCTGAGGCGCGCCTGGGCAAAAGCTTCGTTCTTGCGCATGCGCTCCTCGATATTCGGCACGAACAGCTGAATTTTTTGGATCGACTGCCGCCCCGCTTCGGTGATCCGTTCAATCGCATTTTGTGCATGCAGTTGAACCTCGTCGACGGATCGCTGCGCCGCGCTGGTGATTTCCGACTTCGCAGCCCCGCATACCTTCATAATCATTGAATTCAAGGCCACGTCGTCGCCGTCTATCTCGGCGACCCGGGCCTGGATATCGATCAGCGAGATGTCCGCATGGGCGGATATCGAAATTGCCGCCACCTCGGCATCGGAGGCGATCTTGGCGCTGGCGATCTGGCCATCGGCCTGAATGCGCGCACTGGATATCGCATTGATTTCGGTGATGTTGCTGATTGCGGCGGTGACTTCGTGATTGAATGTCGTTACCGCAATCGCAACGCCCGCTTGATGATGATTTTCGACGATATACCTAAGGTCATCCAACGAAATACTTTGCTTCAAATAGTCACTCACCATACCCGCTGCCCTTGAATGCGCGCCGGTTAACGTAATTGGTCTTCCAAGCCACAACAAACCCTAACGACCACCGACAGATCCTATACTCTAAATTCTATAACACTCTATTTTTCAATCGCCAAAACAATAAAAATACACGCGCCCTCCCGAAGGGCGGCGGGCGCGTGTGTCAGGCGTATAGGTGTCAGGCGTATAGGTGTCAGGCGTATAAAATGCCTAAGGTGTGAATTGAGTTCGTGTCTGTCGGCAGACGCTTACGTCATGCGCGAACGATATCGATCTTTTTCGATTTCACTTCTTTCGCGGGCGCTTTTGCAATTTTAATCGTCAGCACGCCATCTTTATGGGTTGCGGATATTTTGTCCGCATCGGCATCATCGGGCAGCCGAAAAGTGCGTCGGAATTTGCCGTAAAGGCGTTCCGAAAAATAAAAGTCCTTATCTTTTTCTTCATGGGTCGAGCGTTTTTCACCGGTCACGGTCAGGCTCCCGTCTCCCACTTCAACGGAAATATCTTCGTCGCTGACCCCCGGAAGTTCGAGGGTTACTTCGTAGTTGTGCGGCGTCGTTGCGGCTTCGGAATTGGGCGAGAAAAATTCCACGACCCGCTCGCCGAACCGCTGTACCGGTCGATAAAACTGTGCCCACATATCACGTGCGCTCGGTGATAAATCCAGTTTCTCAAACATGTTGAATCTCTCCTTTCTGGCGGTTCTGGCGTTTCTGGCGTTTCTGGCGTTTCGCTAGCGACCGAACGACCACATTGGGCGACCGCATAAGGTGTGGCCTTACCGGGCGGCCTCACTCGATGCAGGCGCATCAAACGCCTCAACGCCCTTCAAGGCATCCATGACGGGGCTGCTCAGCGGATGGATATTGAGCCGATAATCCGGGTCCACGGTGAATACCGTTCCGTTCGGCACCTCGCGCCAGCGCTCATGCGTAATCGGCTCGGACGCCACCTCGACCGACATATACTCCTCGCCGATACTGTGATGAACATGCGTTTGGCCGCATATTTCGCACGGCACGACACCGCGTCTTTCTATATACCAAAGCGTGCGGTTGATTTTGGATCCGACCATGCGCTTGCCGTCGGTCCAGAGAATATTCAGCCCGACGGCACGCGTCGGGTTGGTCGCGTGGCACCATTTAACGACGTCTTCAACGCCGATGCGGAGCGTTTCCGTCAGCGGCCGCGCGGGATCGCGTTCCCACAATGTCATGAGATATCTGAAGACATGCTCGCTGTCCGTTACGCCCTTGATCTCGGTGCGGTGCAGCGGATCCATGTTTTCCAGCATTTGAACGCGAATAAGATCGAAGTTCGGCACGGTGCCGTTGTGCGCGAACATCCAAACGCCGTGCGCGAAAGGATGCGTATTCTCGATGGCCGCCGGGCCGACGGTTGCGCGGCGCACGTGGGCGATGCCGGCATGCGCATAAATCCTCGCTGCGTTCTTCATGAAATGTTCGCCGTGATACGCCGCCCAGGCTTGCTTTTCAATAAACGGCACGCCGTCCGAATAATCTGCGACGCCCCAACCGTGCCCATGCGTCAGACCTTCGCTGTCGCCGCCGCTCTGCTTCAAAAGCGCATTTTGCGCTTTGATCAGGCTGCATTCGACACGGGTCGGTTCGTTGGCAAGGAATCCGTATAACCGGCACATTGGCTGTTACCGCCCACCTTATGATCATTGTTCGGACCGAGACTATCAAAGGTGATGTGGCGACCAGGCGCCTTAAGATATATCAATGTTGCCGGCGTTCGATTTTGGGATGATCCGAAAATGGATCCTCGCCTGCAAAAAATTTCAGCAAAAGAAACGCCAAATCACCCCCAAATCTCCGGCCCTCCGCCCACCTCGTTCCGCACATCGCTGCCCATCATCGAGCACGTCCATGTCGCGTTGGACCGCAATACACAGACAAAGTTGGAGAGAGCCGCCGCACGACTGCTGGCGAGCGAGAAAGACATCAACAGCATCAGCGCGTTCGGCGACCGCGTCCGTTGTGGCATATCCGATGCCCCTGCGTTGTTTATCGAAGATCACTCGATGGCGTCGCTTTTCAAACCGGACGCCGATAACGCGCTGGAATACCGGACCTTTCTACTGGGCGGAAAAGGTGACTTTTTCGCATTGGGCAGCAAGCGCTCGGTCGCGTTCGAAACGTATTGCCACCGCATCCTCAAGCTCGGCGCGGAATTTGTTCTGACGCCGACCGACACACCCGATACAGCCCCGGCTTCGCCCTTCAAGCCGATCTCGCGCCTTTGCGCCGAAGACCCTGCAATGATCGAAACTTTATGTGAGGCCGCTCGGCGAAGCGGCGAATTCAACATCATTCCCTACCAAGGGTCCGGCCACATCTGGCGACTTGCGGAAATCATCACGGCACGGTCCGGCGCGGTCGTCAACGTCGCAGCCCCACCCCCCAGACTGGGACGACGCGTCAACGACAAGATTTGGTTCGCCCAGAGGGTACGCGACGTGTTCGCTTCCGACGCAGCCCCCCTCACATATTCAATTTTCGGCCCGGCGGCATTGGCGGCCCGGCTTCGCTTCCTTGCAGCGCGCTATCCCAGAGTTGCGATCAAAGTACCGGACAGCGCCGGGTCCGCCGGCAATGTCGTGATCCATGCCGCGCAGCTCAACGGTCAATCTTTAGAACGCATCGTCCGGCAAGTCGTGAATACGCTGCTTGAGCGAGGCTGGCAAAAGCACTATCCGTTGCTGATCGGCGTCTGGGAGCACCCCGTACTCGACAGCCCGTCGGTGAATTTTTGGATACCCAGACTTAAGCACGGCGCCCCCGTACTTGAGGGTATATTCTCGCAGACGCTAACCGGCGAAAACGGCGAATTCAGCGGTGCAATCCCGACCCGCCTGACACCCGAGTTGGAAACAAGGCTCGCGTACGAGGCCTCGTGCCTGGCCAGATATCTGCAGCTTTTGGGCTACTTCGGTCGGTGCGGCTTCGACAGCATCATCATCGGTGACACGCCTAAGGCCGCAGAACTGCACTGGATCGAATGCAACGGTCGATGGGGCGGAGTCTCAATTCCGATAACGGTCGCGAATAAGATGCTGGGCGATTGGAGCGGCACGTCGCCGCTCATCGTGCAACACACGGACATGAACTTTCCGCCGAAAAAGCTGTCGGAGACCGTGGCCGCACTAAAGAGCCGCCTGCTAAGCCCACCCAAGCACCCACGTGGCGTGATGATTTTGGCACCTCAGCGCCTGATCGACGGCACCGGCCTGCACATCATGATTTTAGAAGACAGCGACGAAAAATCCACTGCGACACTTGCCGCGGTGAAAGCCGCACTCGGCAGGAAGAACCGCGATCAATATTGCTAAATATCAATGTCGCAATCGCGGCGGTACCGCAGGATCGTTCCGTTGCAGCAAGGAGCCGTCAGGGGCGACGGGTACGTCAGCCGTTCTTTGAGCGAAACTGCGGAACTTATGTACCTCTGGCCGCGTTGAGTTGTTGCACGGGGGCCCGCCGAGGTTCTGCCCAGCGCTTCGAGCATCGAAGTTGAGGACAAGCCGGAGCGGGCCTTGCGTCATTTAGTCTTAGTAGTCTTGGCAGTTTTGAGCATATTGATGGGGTTCGACATGGACGCATTAAGTCCCGAAAAAGTTTGTTTTATTGTCATGAAGGCACGTGAATTCGACGTCAAAGAGGATGCCGTCGAAGAAGACCTGGGGTCCAGCGATATCGACGACGATTTTCGTTCCGTTCTCTCCGATTATCCGGACGACCCCGTCCACGAAGAACTGCAAACTTTCATCGACGGCATGAACGAAGACGAGCAGGCCGAGCTGATCGCGCTGACCTGGCTCGGTCGCGGTGATTACTTGATTGTCGAATGGGCACAGGCGATTGCAGACGCCCAGAACCGCCGCTCCGTTCCGAGCTCAGAATATCTGCTGGGTATTCCGTTGCTTCCGGATTTCCTCGAAGAGGGACTGGCGGCGATGGGGCAGTCGTGCGTGCCCTACGAATTCGATCATCTGTGACCCGAAATTATGCAGAGGCCGCCCCGCGCGCTAGCGGACGACGACGCATGTGCACCTAGCCGCGTGCGTCACTTCCTGCGAAACGCTGCCCAGCAGCAACGCCTCGACGTTGGACAGGCCACGCACCCCCATGACGATTGCATCGGCGTTTTCTTTTTCGGCAAGCTCAAGTATCCTCGGTGCCGGCTCGCCGTCCTCGATCACCGTTCGGACATTGGAAACGCCGTGACTGCGGATACCTCTCTCGGCGGCCTCGGTCACCCGGGTGGCGATGTAGTCCAGGACGGGCTGCGGCAATCTTTCGTGCGAAGCCCCCTCGGCTTTGAGCTTTTCGATGGTCGCACGGTCGAGGATGCCGACAAGGTCCTTTACGCCCTCCCCGCCTTCGCGCTCGATCTCATCAAGCCCGCGTAGCGCTTCGGTCAGGTCGCCCCGCAAAAACACGTGCAACAACACGACACGCGCGCCGTGCTGTGCGGCGAGCATACCGCCGAAATGGAGAGCCTTCATCGATCCGGGTGAGCCATCAACGGGAATAAGGATTGTGTCGATTGCGTCACGCACCGGCATCGTCCTTCCGCATATTTCAAAGAACGGCATTATGTATTGGCGATCCGCGATCAACCTTGATGAATATCAACGTCACCCCAGGCGATTAGGCGATATGAATTAAACGTGCCGTTTCCCATTCACCGGATTTTTAGGCCGCCCTGTGACAGATGAGACTCCCGCTTTCGAGAGTGCGACCGACACACCGCCGACAAGGAATGACGGCAACGACATTCATGCGAAGGTGAGTTTTCTGTCCTCGGTCGCCGCCTATGAGGGCACGACCCACGTTGAAGCGATCGAGACACACATGTCGTGGGTGTTCCTGACCACGCAATCCGCCTACAAACTCAAAAAGCCCGTGAAGTACGCATTTCTCGACTTCAGCACCCCGGCGGCGCGGGCGTTCGATTGCCGCGAGGAAATCCGCTTGAACGCCCACCTGGCACCCGGTGTTTACGAAGACGTCGTGCCGCTTTCGTACTGCGACGGTTCGTTCAGGTTGGGTGCTTACGGAAAGGTGGTCGACTGGCTTGTCAAAATGCGCCGACTGCCGGCGACCGAAATGATGGACAGCCTGATCCTCGACAACCGGATCACGCACCGCGACGTGGAAAAGGTCGCCGCGATCCTCAGCCGGTTTTATTGCCACGCCGAGCCCGTCGAAATACGCGACAGCGACTACATTGCGAATTTCAGTGCAGAGCATTCGGAAAACTGTAAAATCCTGCCGATGCCGCGTTACGGGCTGCCCGCCGAAACCGTGCAAAAGCTACTCGCGAAGGTTGGCGATACCATTGCCGATAAGCGGCACCTGCTTACGGATCGTATTCGCGCCGGTGCCATCGTCGAAGGGCACGGCGATCTGCGACCCGAGCATATCTGCATGACTGATCCACCGGTGATTTTCGATTGTCTCGAGTTCAATCGCGTGTTCCGGCTTATCGATCCTTTCGATGAGTTGGCGTTTCTTGCCTTGGAGTGCGAAAGGTTGGGCGCGGGCTGGATCGGTCCTGTGTTGTTTCGACAGGTCGACGGCATTCACGGCGAAACACCGGATGGTGAGCTGATCGATTTTTATACTTCATTCCGCGCCCTTCTTCGCGCACGTCT
>Ga0129324_10000535_pt1 | contig 27328 bp, 28 predicted proteins | sample CPBDNA_7_FD_96879 | JGI IMG/M metagenome (GOLD analysis project Ga0129324, IMG submission 96879) | Freshwater to marine salinity gradient microbial communities from Chesapeake Bay, USA - CPBay_Spr_15_0.2_DNA | ecosystem: Environmental > Aquatic > Marine > Coastal | place: USA: Chesapeake Bay...
CAAGCTGAATATCAAGGTAGCCAAGGCCAACTTTTACCCTTCGTTTGCAATGAAAGCGGGGCTAGGATTTCAGGCATTTAATCCTAAATACTTGCTCAACCTGCCTGAATCACTCGCCTTTTCATTGGGTGCTGATATGGTTGCGCCGTTGGTCAATAAACGAGCCATTACAGCACATTATAAAAATGCGAATGAAATGCAAATTCAAGCTGCTTATGAATATGAGCAAACCGTTATTAATGCTTATGCTGAAGTGGCGAATCAGCTTTCAAATATTGATAATCTGAATAAGCGTTACGCATTAAAAACACAGCAAGTAGTGGCATTAACCGAATCTATAAAAGTTTCTAATGCTTTGTTCAAAGCCGCACGTGCTGATTATTCTGAAGTGCTACTGACCCAGCGTGATGCGTTAGAAGCAAAAACCGAGCTCATCGAAACCAAGCAAAAACAAATGGCTGCCGTAATTGCCTTGTACAAATCACTTGGCGGTGGTTGGCGTTAGATTGACATGGCTTCAACGGAGCCCACTTTGCAATTGCATGGTGGGCTTTTACTTAGTCCAGTCTCAGGTAGCTGACGCAAACTAAACCGTCGTTATGGAAGGCTTAGTTTTCATTGCTACCGCTCCAGCCACCTTGCTAGCAGTCGCTATTAGGGTGCTGTTTACCTGCGCAATTATGCCGTTAATTCACAAACTATTACCAACCATAGCCTAAGCTAAATAAGAGTGTTTTATCTGTTTTCACACGGCCTGCCGCTGGTTGACCCGCATAATCGACGTTGAGTTGGGTAGAAGCATTAAGTCCTTCTGCAATCGGCACACGTAACCCCGTTTGCGAAAACACTAAAAGGTTATCAGTCTCTTTTACACTCATTAATACTTCATGCTGGTGAAAAAATTTTACCCCCTGAAAGACTAACTCATCGTAGCGCAAACTCCAGCGTGCACTGCTATAACTGGTATCTTGGGCGAGATCAAAATCAGTGTAAATATAGTTAATGCCTGCCTCAACAGATAAATGACGATCTGGCTGCTCAAAAATCTGATAGCCCGAACCAAAACCAAGAATCGTCCGTAAGCGAATATCTCTAAATTCATCATTTTCTAAAGCGCTGTTGGCATAGACAAACCATTTCTTCGATACGAAACGGTCGTATTGCAATTTACCTTTACTATTAAATTCTGTTTCAACGTTTTTGTTTTTAGCTCGGTTAGCATAGCCCGTTAAGGTAATGCGACTTTTCTGCGAGCGTGCAATGGTTTCACCATCAATCCTCAATACACTGGTATCTGTATTCCCCTGCGTAACTGCGCCGCCTATATTCAGATGACCTTTCCAATCAAATCCCTCTCCTGTCAGCTGCGCACTTGGATTAATATAGACCACATCGTTCATATTCAGCGTGGTGGTCGTTTTAAGACCACTACCAAGTAGCTTAACACGGCCCAAAGATTGGCTTTCCATTCTGGCCTTAACGCTTGCATCATCCGCTAAAACAATACTCACTGCTTGGTCCGTTTTTAGAGATGCAATTTCTGTCCAGACAATGGCTATTTCGCCAGCATATTCTGTTTTAAAGAGTAGTTTTTCTGACTCTTTTTTGACCACAGTGCCCGTGATCCAATCGCCATTTTTTAATTTAACGGTGTCTGCAAACGCTACATGCGTAAAAAGCAAGAACAATGGTATGAGTAAGTTGCTTAACTTCATAAGTCCCTTAAAGTCATCGTGATGGGCCACAACCAGTCAAGCTGGAAGGCGCAAGCATAGGAAAATTCAGATCTAAAGTAGATTGCTCTTAACGAAACATGAGCAAGATTGAAACATGCATAGAGTATCAGCATTTTTAACCTTCATAAAGTTAAAAAAGATGAATGCAGAACAATCGGACAGCGATGGCTAACTGCCAAATTGAATAAGCACTTTGATTGTGATCAAAACCATGTAAACTATTCAGATACCATTATTGAAACAATCTGCGGTAAAAATCATGCGTTATCTCTGTCTACTTCTTAGTCTGTTTTCCACTTCTGCACTGGCTGTGGATTGGGCATGGCAACTTGAAAGCGCCACCGTCTTTGAAAGTGTTGTCACCATTAAAAAAGCCAATGGTTACTTAACACGCTACCCATTCCAGTGTGACTTAACGGATGCTTTGAATGAAAACGCTCAACAATCATCGACCATTCAAATCGTTGTACCAAACTCACACCCAAAAGGTCTGTTAATCCTGAGCTGTCATCAAGGTGAGCATGCGCAAATACTGTCGATTATTGATCCTTTCAAAAATAAAGTCGTCTACAAAAGGAATGGTCGTTACTTTGTGGATTGGCGACTGGAGGATGGCAAACTGGTGATTGAATATGATCGGCCTTGCGAAAATACTCAAGATAACGCTTGTTTAGATGACAATAGTGATTTGATGACGACCGCTGACACTTGGCCGTGATGTCATTTCACCAACCGTAGCAACTGATAGCCGAGCACAAAACCTTATGGCAAAAAACACGCGTCCACACACACTACAGCAAACGCTCTTTAATAAACGCATGTTGGCTTGTGTCGTTTTAGGTTTTAGTTCTGGCTTACCGCTGTATTTACTCTTTCAGCTGTTGCCTGCTTGGCTGCGTAACGAAGGCATAGACCTTAAAACCATTGCTGTTTTTGCCCTGATTCAATTACCCTATACTTGGAAATTTATATGGGCGCCACTGATGGACCGTTACAATCTGATCGCACCCTTAGGCCGCCGCCGCAGTTGGATGCTGATTACCCAAATTGCCTTATTGATCACCATCTGTAGCTATGGTTTTGTTAATCCACAGCTCAACATGACCAGCATTGCAGTGATTTCAACATTAGTGGCGCTGTTTTCTGCCAGCCAAGATATTGTTATTGATGCGTTTAGACGTGAGATTTTAAGCGATGAGGAGCTCGGCTTAGGGAATAGCATACACGTAAATGCCTACCGCATTGCAGGCTTAGTGCCAGGCTCACTGGCCTTAATCCTTTCTGACCATCTACCATGGTCATCAGTGTTTTGGATTGTCGCATTATTTATGATTCCTGGCATGCTGATGACTATTTTTACCACCGAGCCGCATCGCGCGCGGGCACCGAACAGTTTGCGCGATTCAGTCATCGCACCGTTCACTGAGTTTATTCATCGTGCAGGTATTCAGCATGCCTTTTTAGTTTTGCTATTTATTCTGCTTTATAAACTTGGCGACAGTATGGCGACTGCCTTGGCAACGCCTTTTTATATTGATATGGGTTTTAGCAATACAGACATAGGGGCTATCGTTAAAGGCAGTGGGCTAGTCATGCAAATCGTCGGCGGTTTGATTGGCGGTATATGGATGCTAAAAGTCGGCATTAATCGTGGCCTTTGGGTATTTGGTGTTATCCAAATGGTCACCATCTTAGGCTTTGCATGGCTAGCCCACGCGGGGCCGTTTGGAACGGTAGGCGTCATTGAACGTAGCATGTTAGCCGTCGTCATTGGTGGCGAAGCACTCGGTGTTGGCTTAGGTACCGTTGCCTATGTGGCCTATATGGCGCGTGAAACCAATCCAGCTTACACGGCCACCCAGCTCGCCCTATTCACCAGCTTGTCTGCTGTTCCTCGTGCTATCTTTAATGCCATGACTGGCAGTATGGTCGAATGGATGGGCTGGGAAACATTCTTTTATGTGTGCACCTTGTTAGCCCTTCCTGGGATGCTTTTGTTGTTTAAAGTTGCGCCTTGGCATCAAAAGTAGTTAGCGAAAAACCTCCACCAACATATCTTCCTGAAATCCATGTCAGTTTTAGTGAATCTGCACGACTAAACACCTCATAATACGAAGGCGTAGTGATGCAAGTCAATCGTTATACCAAAGGCCTTGTCCTTACTTTTTTGTTCCTGAGCCAAGCAACAATCGTTGCTGCTGAATGTCGTGCCAAAAGCGATGAAAAAACCATTCCGCTATTAGCGCTTTATACCTCAGAAGGTTGTAGCAGCTGCCCGCCTGCCGACCAATGGATGAGCGCTATTCAGCAGCCGAAAAACACATTATCGCTGCTGGCATTTCATGTTGATTATTGGGATTATATCGGCTGGAAAGATCCATTCTCGAGAGCCGAATATAGTGACAGGCAGCGTCAAATTGCAACGTTTGGTGGTGCTGGATTTGTTTATACCCCTCAATTTGTTTTGAATGGTCGTGATTTTAAGGGTTGGAATAATCGCCGCCTGAATTCAGCCATCAATACCACGCAACAGCTTCCATCGCGCGCGAATTTAAGTTTGGACGTGGCTACTGAGACTGATGGTAGTATGACACTCAAAGCCAGCGCTGAAGTAGTGCGCCCTGCTGATGGCAAAAAAGCTGATGTCTTTGTCGCGCTCTATGAAAATGGTTTAGTGAGCCATGTGCAAGCTGGTGAGAATATTGGCCGACAGTTAAAGCACGATTATGTGGTGCGCCAATTATTTGGTGCTTACCCTATGAAGGACTTGAATCCATTTAATAAAAGCTTCACCTTAAATCCTTCATGGAAAAACAAAGTGGCTGGCGCGGTGATTTTTCTACAAGACCGTGCCAACGGTGAAATCATCCAAAGCTTAACTTTGGATTTTTGTCATGAATAGTCAGTCATCTTGTTTTGATTAATGCTCTGCTTTTCTAATCAAACTGATTAGCTTGATTAGAAATGACCTATTGGTCTTTTTAAAGCTTAAAGGTGATAATCAATCACTAACGGCGCATGGTCACTAAATCGTTCGTCTTTAAAAACTGTCGCTTCTTGTGCTTGGTGCGCGATGCCAGGTGTTGCAATTTGATAATCAATACGCCAGCCAACGTTTTTGGTCCAAGCCTGACCTCGATTACTCCACCAAGTATAAGCCTCTTCTGTTTTATCTGGGTGTATCTTTCGATATACATCCACCCAGCCTACTCGATTGAACAAATCAGTCATCCATGCCCGCTCTTCTGGCAGGAAACCAGAATTCTTTTTATTGCCTTTGAAGTTTTTTAAATCCATTTCCTGATGCGCGATATTCCAATCACCGCAAATAATGACTTCAAAATCTGTGCTGATCAACTTTTCCAAATGCGTCATAAAACGTTTCATCACGCTAAATTTATATGCCTGTCGTTCATCCCCACTAGATCCACTAGGTAAATATAATGAAATGACTGCTCGCTTGCCAAAACGACATTCAATATAACGTCCTTCACGATCAATATCTGGAATTCCTAATCCAACGATCACTTCATCGGGCTTGTGCTTGGAATAGATACCAACACCGCTATACCCTTTTTTTTCCGCGTAGTGAAAATGAGCGTGATAGCCAGCTGGTGCTTGCATCTCTTCGGTCAAGTTGTCGGCTTGTGCTTTTAACTCTTGTAGACAAATGATATCTGGCTGCATCTGTTGCAACCAAGGATAAAATCCTTTATTCGCCGCAGAGCGGATTCCATTTAAATTCAACGTTATAATACGCATTTAATTCCTTATAATGATGTCCAATAATGTCACTTAACCATCAACCATTATCACAAGACTTTATTCAATTCTGCATCAAACTGCAGGTACTTAAATTTGGCGAATTTAAAACCAAGGCTGGACGATTAAGCCCTTACTTTTTTAATGCAGGTTTGTTTAATGATGGCGATAGCTTGTTGCAGCTTGGTGAATTTTACGCGAATAGCATCGAAAAATCAGGTATTGATTTTGATATGTTATTTGGTCCTGCTTATAAAGGCATCCCTTTGGCCGCCAGCATTGCAATTGCGTTTGCACGCAAAGGACGTAATTTGCCTTATGCCTACAATCGTAAAGAAGCTAAAGACCACGGCGAAGGAGGCACTGTTGTTGGTGCGCCACTAAAAGGTAAAGTGCTGATTATCGACGATGTGATTTCAGCAGGGACGTCCGTTAGAGAATCGGTAGAACTTATTCAAGCACATGGCGCCATTGCCTGTGGTGTTAGCATTGCCTTAGACCGACAAGAAAAAGGATTGGGGACATTGTCTGCTGTGCAAGAAGTCGAACAAAATAACGCCATGCCAGTGATTAGCATTGCACAACTGACGGATTTGTTAGCGCATATTGAAAGGAGCGCTGAACTGGCACAGCATTTGCCAGCCGTTCAACGCTATCAACAACAATATTGTGTTAACGCCTATTTAAAAACAGCGCATTAATTGCAATGCGCTACTGGCTCTCAATACAGATGATGATTGAAGATGAAACAGGTGCTGATGCTACCAAAAAGATAAACTAAGCGCGACTTCACTTGTGTAAGCAGCCACGCTGCTTACAGTCACCCAATATTAAGCATCTAGTTTCTTTTTCAACAAGGCATTGACTTGCGCTGGATTAGCTTTGCCTTTTGATGCTTTCATGGTTTGTCCAACTAATGCATTAAAAGCTTTTTCTTTACCTGCTTTATACTCATCAACCATCGTAGCATTGGCCGTTAATACCTCGTCAATCATGGCTTCAATTGCACCAGTATCTGAAACTTGTTTTAGCCCTTTAGCTTCAATAATGGCATCAACATCTGACTCTCCTGACCACATCGCCTCAAATACTTGTTTGCCAGCATTGTTCGAAATCGTACCATCCGCAATCCGTATGACTAATTGCGCCAATGTTGCAGCATTAATAGGCGAATCGACAATCGTTTTATCCTCAGTGTTTAACTTTGCAGTCACACCACCCATTACCCAGTTTGCCGCTAATTTAGCATCGCCACCCGCTTGAATAACACTTTCGAAATAATCAGCAATCGCCTTGCTTGAAGTTAATGTAGAAGCATCATAAGACGAGAGTGCATACTCACTTTCAAAACGTGCCTTCATTGCCTCTGGCAGTTCTGGCATTTGACTTTTTATTGCGGCTTGATCAGCCTCTGTGATGGCCAACGGCAATAAATCAGGGTCGGGGAAATAGCGATAGTCATTCGCTTCTTCTTTACTACGCATGGCGCGTGTTTCACCCGTATCAGGATTAAATAAAACAGTGGCTTGTTCTATTTTGCCACCATCTTCCAGTGTTTCAATTTGCCACTGCGTTTCATACACAATCGCTTGTTGCATAAACTTAAACGAGTTTAAGTTTTTAATTTCGCGCCGAGTACCTAATTCAGTCGTTCCTTTTGGACGGACAGAAACATTCACATCACAACGAAAACTACCTTCTTGCATATTGCCATCGCAAATACCAATCCATTGCACCAATTCATGTAGTTTTTTCGCATAGGCCACTGCTTCTGCCGCAGACCGCATATCTGGCTCAGTCACAATCTCCAGCAAGGGTGTGCCAGCGCGATTCAAATCAATACCGCTCATATCATCAACCGCACCATGCACAGATTTACCCGCATCTTCCTCCAAATGCGCACGAGTGATATGAATGACTTTTTCATAAGCTTCATGCTTACTAGTAGCAGGCACTTGAATCGTCATTTTTCCTTTGCCTACAACAGGTAGCTCAAACTGACTGATTTGGTATCCCTTGGGCAAATCTGGATAAAAATAGTTTTTGCGTGAAAACACAGAGCGAGGCGCAATTTCCGCATCAACGGCCAAACCAAATTTAATTGCACACTGTACGGCTTCTTTGTTGAGCACAGGTAAAACACCAGGTAAGGCAATACTCACTTCACAAGCTTGCGTGTTTGGCTCAGCGCCATAAGCGGTTGAAGCACCACTGAAAATTTTTGATTTCGTTCTTAGCTGAGTATGTGTCTCAAGCCCGATGACAACTTCCCACTCCATTATTCAATTCCTTTTGGCATAGCCGTGTGCCAATCTGTTACTTGTTGATACGCATGTGCAACATTTAACATGCGTGCTTCATCGAAATAATTACCAATTAATTGCAAACCAACTGGCAAATCATGTCCATCAATACTTGCGCTAAATCCCGCAGGAATACTCATCCCAGGCAAGCCAGCCAAATTAGTTGCAATGGTATAAATATCTTGTAAATACATCGCCACTGGGTCATCGGTTTTCTCGCCAGTTTTGAAAGCAGTTGATGGCACCGTAGGCCCCATAATAATGTCACACTGTTTAAAAGCAGCTTTAAAATCGTCAGCAATTAAGTGACGAATTTGTTGTGCTTTCAAATAGTAAGCATCGTAATAACCCGCACTCAACACGTAAGTCCCGATTAAGATGCGGCGTTTGACTTCTTCACCAAAGCCTTCTGCACGGCTTTTCATATACATATCCATCAAGTCATCATATTGCGCAGTGCGATGACCATAACGCACACCATCGTAGCGTGAAAGATTGCTGGATGCTTCTGCTGGCGCCAACACATAATAAACTGGAATGGATAAACTAGCGTTTGGTAAGGAGATATCAACAAATTCAGCGCCCAATTTTTGATACGTCGCTATCGCCTCATCAACAACTTTCGCCACATCTGCGTCTAATCCTTCTGCAAAATACTCTTTCGGCAAGCCCACTTTTAGGCCTGCCAAGGGCTGCTCTAGCTTTGCGGTGTAATCTTCTTTAGGATGGTTCAGACTCGTTGAATCGCGCGCATCAAAACCAGCCATCACGTTCATCATTAACGCACAATCTTCCGCTGATTTCGCCATAGGGCCAGCTTGGTCTAGGCTGGAAGCAAAGGCAATCATGCCATAACGGGACACCAAACCGTAAGTTGGTTTTAATCCCGTAAAACCACACAATGAAGCGGGCTGCCGAATAGAACCACCAGTGTCAGTTCCAGTAGCTGCAGCGCACAGACGTGCCGCCACCGCCGCTGCTGACCCGCCACTACTCCCCCCAGGTACACGGGTTAAATCCCAAGGATTTTTAACCCCACCAAAATAACTTGTCTCATTGGATGACCCCATTGCAAACTCATCCATGTTGGTTTTGCCTAAATTAACCGCTCCCACATGATTAAACTGGGCAATCACATGCGCGTCGTAAGGTGCGATAAAATTCGCCAGCATCTTAGAACCACAGGTGGTTCTCCAATCTTTTGCACAAAAAATATCCTTTTGCGCAAAAGGGATGCCCGTTAAAGTCGTTGCAGTTCCAGCAGCAATTAGACTGTCGGCCGCTTTCGCTTGAGCCAAGCTTTTTTCCTCGTCTATCGTAATATAAGCATTGATCGTTGGATTATATTGACGAATACGCTCCAAGAATGTTTGCGTCATCTCTACGCTTGATACTGCTTTGCTGGCCAACAGTTGGCTTAAATTTTTAAGGCTTTGGTTAATCATGTTTTTTCTATCTAGTTCAAGACGTTTTATTCAGAGGTATGATGTGCTATTCAATGACTTTAGGCACTAAATACAGACCACGATCAACAGCAGGTGCATTGCGTTGGAATGCGTCGCGCTGATTGCTCGCCGTCACCACATCTTCGCGCAAGCGTTGGACCACATCTTGCGAATGCGACATCGGAGAAATACCTGTCGTGTCGACGGCTTGCATTTCTTCAATCAAGGCTAATATGCCTGTCAACTTATTGAGGGTTTTGTCCGCTTCTGAATCATTAATTTCAATTCTAGCGAGGTGCGCAATGCGCTTAATATCAGGGATGGTAAGTGCCATAGGATGCTTCTACTCTTTGGTTTTTTCACTTTAGTGTAATAAACTTGATTTCTGACTTAAATTTAGGTCAAATATGCGTTATTATACCTTGATTTTGTGACACATCTTATTTTAAGCATGTGAATATCATGCCCTTAATAATAAAATACAGGAAAACATATGTTCGACTCCCTAAGCAACTATTTTTCAAATGATTTGGCCATCGATTTGGGTACAGCGAATACCCTGATTTTTTCTCGCAACAGAGGTATCGTACTGAACGAACCTTCTGTGGTTGCGATTCGAATTGAAGGCGGCACCAATGGGAAAAAAATATTGCTAGCGGTTGGAACGGAGGCAAAAGGTATGTTGGGCAGAGCGCCTGCTAATATCCAAGCCATCCGCCCAATGAAAGACGGCGTGATTGCCGACTTTACTGTGACGGAACAAATGTTGAAATTCTTTATTCGCAAGGCACGCGATTCACGTTGGTTCTCACCAAGTCCACGCATCATCATTTGTGTGCCTGTGGGTTCTACACAGGTAGAACGTCGCGCAATTAAAGAATCGGCTGAACGTGCTGGCGCTAAACAAGTGTTCTTAATTGAAGAGCCAATGGCAGCGGCGATTGGGGCTGAAATGCCTGTTGCAGAGGCGACTGGCTCTATGGTGGTTGATATTGGCGGTGGCACGACAGAAGTTGGCGTTATTTCAATGGGCGGTATTGTCTATGCCAGGTCTGAACGTGTTGGTGGGGATAAATTTGACCAAGCAATTATTGATTACATTCGTCGCAATTATGGTATGCAAATCTCCGAGCCAACAGCAGAAGTAATGAAGAAGAAAATCGGTTCAGCTTTCCCAGGCTCTGAAGTGTTAGAGATGGAAGTGACAGGTCGCAACCTTGCAGAGGGTTTGCCAAGAAAATTCACCATTTCCAGCAACGAAATTTTAGAAGCGCTGACCGAACCGCTGAATGCGATTGTGGGTGCAGTTAAATCAGCATTAGAACAAACCCCGCCTGAATTAGGTGCTGATATTGCCGAAAAAGGGATGGTCATTACGGGCGGCGGTGCATTACTTCGTGATATTGACCGTTTACTCATGGAAGAAACCGGCTTGCCAGTCATTATTGCCGAAGATCCGTTGACTTGTGTTGCTCGAGGTTGTGGTAGAGCATTAGAAGACATGGATAAATTAGGCAGTGTTTTTGCATATGAATAATCGACCAGCGCTTCAACTAAACTCACAGCAACGGCATGCTTAAAGGCGTTCATCAGAAACTAGAACCACAACAAACTCCAGCTTTTTTCGTCCATGGCGCTAGCCCATTCTCTCGCATGGTCCTGTTTTGTGCTTTATCCATCACTTTGATGGCAGTGGATGCTAAGTTAAATTACTTATCTCAAGTTCGACAAGCTTTTATTGGCGGATTGCATCCGATTGAGAGAATAGCCGATATTCCGAGTGAGTTTATCAGAGATGCTAGTAGGTATTTTTCTGTGCATAACGAACTAGTGCAAGAAAACTATATCCTGAAACAGCAGGCATTTGAACATGCCATCAAACTGCAGCGTCTAAATACCTTACAAGTTGAGAATGACCATTTGCGTAGTTTATTAGGTGGTGTTATTCCTATACATCCTAAGGCCATATTGGGCGACATCTCACATACTGGAAGAGATCCGTTTAGAAATGTCGTGATTATTAATCGTGGCAGCCGACATAATATCCAAGCTGGACAAGCCGTTGTTGATGCAAAAGGTGTATTGGGGCAAGTCACGCGCGTTTACCCGTTTAGTAGTGAAGTCACTTTAATCACCGATAAAAATTTATCGATCCCTGTTCAAGTCGAACGCAATCAACTACGTGCCATCGCCTTTGGCCAAAGCGGTAATACACTTGATATTCCATATTTGCCAACTAATGTGGATATTAAAATTGGTGACAAGTTAGTCACGTCAGGTATAGATGGCATCTACCCAGCTGGCTTAGCTGTTGCCACTGTGACAAAAATTGATCAAGACCCTAAATCGCCATTTGCGAAGATTATTAGTACACCGACGGCAAAAGTCAGTCATCATTTGCAACTGTTAATTTTAGAACTACCTGAATCAAAAGAAGCTCAGATTCCGTTACCTGATACGGATAATGCTTTACAGAAACCCACTGAACAAGAGGTCCAGCCAAATGCGCACCCCTAGTCTACTATTCGTCTATGGGACTTTGTTGGTGGCGCTTGTTTTCCAACTTTTCCCCTGGTCTAGCAAAGGCGTCATTGCACGCCCTGACTTTATGTTAGTGGTATTGCTGTATTGGTTCTTTCGTGCGCCTCATTTATGCAATATCGGCACAGCATGGATAGCTGGCGCTCTTGTCGATTTAGCAACGGGTAGTTTGCTAGGCCAGCATGCGTTAGCTTTTACATTAATCGCCTATTTGGCTATCTCGTTTCAACGCAGATTGGTTTTATTTAACGCTTTTCAATTACTGTTTTTTACCTTTGGCTTACTCACACTCAACCGACTGACTATTTTGATATTGAAGCTGTTTAGTGGAAATGAGCTGCCCAATCTACATTACTTTTGGCCAGTCATCACTGGTGTGATCCTTTTGCAAGTGATGCAATTTGCTTTAGGCAAAATCACGCAACCAACATCGAACAAAGCGGATTAAATCGAATATGCGCCGCAGGCCTGAATTAAGAAACCATCAGCATGAACTGCATCAGTTTAAACTCCGATTGGCGGTGCTTGGGTTTGTTGTACTCATTGGGTTTAGTACACTCATTATTCGTTTTTACTTTCTGCAAGTCGTTCGGTATGAGCACTATCACACCCTAGCAGAAAATAACCGTATTTCCGTTGTTCCTACCGCGCCAACACGCGGCATTATTACGGATAGAAACGGTACTACCATTGCACATAACTTTTTTGTGTATGCTTTAGAAATCACGCCATCAAAGGTTGATGATTTAGAAAAAACCATTGCCGATATTAGTCAGCTGGTCGAAATCTCTAGCAGTGATATCAAGCGCTTTAAAAAACTAAAAGAGCGTACGCATGAATTCGAATCAATTCCTATTCGTACACACTTAAATGAGGTGGAAGCAGCTAAATTCGCGGCTAATCGTTTCAGATTTCCTGGTGTGGATATTAAATCTAGGTTGTTCCGCCATTATCCTAACGAAAAACTCGGCGCCCATATCGCTGGCTATATTGGCCGAATTAATGACAATGATTTAGATTGGTTAAGAGAATCCAATGTGTTATCCAATTATAAAGGCTCTGACCATATTGGTAAAAGTGGCATTGAACAGTATTATGAAAAAACGCTGCATGGCATAACAGGATTTCAACAAGTGGAAATCAATGCCGAAGGTAAAGCGGTGCGCGTATTGTCGAGCAAGGCACCTGTTTCTGGCAACAATCTCACACTTTCTATCGATCTTGAATTACAAGCAATTGCTGAAAAAGGCTTTGGCGAAAGCCGTGGCGCTTTAGTCGCTATTCAACCAAAAACAGGTGAAGTGCTCGCTTTAGTGAGCATGCCTACTTTTGACCCTAACCTCTTTGTTGGTGGCATTGATACGAAAAACTGGCGCCGTTTAAATGAATCCGAAGATAAGCCCTTAATTAACCGACCATTGAGAGGCATCTATCCCCCTGGTTCTACCTTCAAACCTTTTGTCGCCCTAGCTGGTCTTGAAGCTGGAAAACGGTTACCCCCGTATAGTATTCAAGATCAAGGCTATTTCACGTTACCAAATAGCAGTCACCGCTATCGAGATTGGAAAGTTGACGGTCATGGCATTGTCGATGTTACCCGCGCGATTACCGTTTCATGTGACACCTTTTTTTATGGTCTCGCCATAGAGCTTGGCATTGAAAAACTAGCTAACTTTGTACGACATTTTGGCTTTGGTGAGAAAAGCGGCATCGATATTGGCGGTGAAAATAGCGGGCTATTGCCTACCCCAGAGTGGAAACGACGTCGTTTTAAACAGCCTTGGTATGTTGGAGAGACTGTGATTGTTGGTATTGGCCAAGGCTACACCCTAGTCACACCAATGCAGCTTGCTTATGCAACAGCTGTTCTGGCCAACAAAGGTACTGCAATGAAGCCGCATCTGGTTACCGCTATCACCAATATCGAAACTGGCGAGGTGTCCCACATTAAACCCGTCTTAACTGAACAAATCGTTTTAAGTGACAGCAACCTAGAAATTGTCAAAAAAGCGATGATTGATGTCACATTGCCAGGCGGGACAGCAGCATTTGTGGGCAACAATGCGGGCTATAGCATCGCCGCAAAAACAGGCACGGCACAAGTGATTGGCATTAAACAGAATGAAAAATACAATGAAAAGAGCATTAATGCCCGACATAGAGACCACGCCTTATTTATTGCCTATGCGCCAACAGAGGATCCAACAATCGCGATTGCCGCGATTGTTGAGAATGGTGGTCATGGTGGTTCCGCAGCTGGTCCTATTGTAAGACAGGTCATGGATTATTATCTACTTGGCAAAAAACCGCTAGCATCAGATAGCAAACTTTTGCCATCGCCAACACCAGTAGAAGAGATGCATCATGATTAATCAGATCGTTCATATCATCTCTAAACATATCGACTCCATCTTAATGAGTTGTATTTTATTCGCGATGCTTGTTGGGCTATTTGTTTTGTATAGTGCGTCAGGAGAGAGCCTCAATCGATTGACTTCACAGCTCATCAATATTTCAGTCGCAATCACCATTATGTGGGCTGTCGCCAATATTCAACCACAACTAATGGAGCGTATCGCTTTACCGCTCTATCTCATTGGTCTACTCTTGTTGCTAGGTGTCGCTCTTTTTGGCAATATTAGCCATGGCGCGAGAAGATGGCTAGATTTAGGGGTAATGAAAATTCAGCCATCGGAACTAATGCGGATTGCGGCACCCATGATGCTGGCTTGGTTTTTCTCTAAACGAGAAAACGCGCTGCGAGTTACTGACTTTTTCATTGGGTTCTTAATTCTCATTGCGCCAGTGCTATTCATTCTTAAGCAACCAGATTTAGGCACTTCTTTACTGGTGTCTGCATCAGGGTTCTTTGTGATTTTCTTAGCTGGCTTAAGTTGGCGAATTATGCTTGGCGGCATGATGACCATTGGCGCCCTAATCCCAGTGTTTTGGTCACTGTTGCATGATTATCAAAGAAGACGCGTCATGATTCTCATTGATCCAACACAGGACCCTTTGGGCGCTGGTTATCATATTATTCAATCGACCATTGCACAGGGTTCTGGCGGCCTAACAGGCAAGGGTTGGTTAAATGGTTCCCAGTCCCAACTAGACTTTCTGCCAGAACGTACGACTGATTTTATTTTTTCAGTATTCAGCGAAGAGTTTGGTATGGTTGGCAATTTGTTGCTAATCTTACTGTTTAGCACGATTATTGCGCGTGGCTTGTATATTACGTCGCAAGCAAAAAGCACTTTCTCTCGATTGCTCGCGGGCAGCATTACGCTCACTTTCTTTATCTATATTTTTGTCAATATTGGCATGGTGAGTGGTTTGCTTCCTGTCGTTGGCGTTCCGTTACCTTTAATCAGTTATGGTGGCACCTCAATGGTTACCATATTGCTAGGTTTTGGCATACTAATGAGTATCCATACGCATAAAAACTTAGTTGCATCAGGATAAATTGATGATGAAAAGAGCTTACTTTTTACTTATTCTTATTTGCTTAGCCTTGACCGCGTGTGGCGGAAGCCCAGCCGTAAAACGCACATCCTCTGCAGACAGTGACACCAAAAAAAGCAACGGCGGTGGTTATTACGGTGATGATGGGCCTCATGAAAATCCACCCAACAATTTGGACCAGATTCCTGATGCTGTTCCAAAAGTAGAGGCTTTATATGCTTATTCAAGCAAACCTTATCAAGCGCTTGGCAAAAAGTATGTGCCTTTATCCTCAGCTAAAGGTTATAAAAAACGCGGCGTCGCTTCGTGGTATGGCAAGTTCTTTCACGGCAAAAAAACAGCAATAGGAGAAACTTATGATATGTATAGCATGACAGCTGCACATACAATCTTGCCATTACCAAGCTATGCCAAAGTCACGAACATAGAAAATGGTCGTTCTGTTATTGTAAGAATCAATGATCGCGGCCCTTTTAAGCATGAAAGAGAAATAGATTTATCTTATGCTGCCGCTTATAAGTTGCGTCTCATTGAAAAAGGAAGTGGCATGGTGGAAGTTGAAGCAATAGACCCCATGCAATATACCCCCAGACAACATCATACGGCTGACGCCACCACACCAGGCGATGAGGCGGCAGGATTAGAACCGCAACATTTTGTGCAAGCAGGTGCTTTTGGTGATGAAAACAATGCAATTGCATTGCAGAACCGTATCCAAGGATTGGCTATTGAAGAGCTTACTAAAATTAATCGCATGTATAATGGTGGCTTATATCGATTAATTGTTGGGCCTTACCAAACAAAAGCCCAAGCAGAAAAAATAGCACAAAGTATTTTGAAACAATTAAATATTTCCACCATTATCACTACTAAATAATAGAAAACTATGTCACAAAAATTGATTGCCCTGATTGCACTAGCCCTTTTACCGCTCTCAAGCTTGGCCGCTGTTGTTCCGCCTCCTGTCTTGGATGTTAGCGCCTATTTGTTAAGAGATTTCAATAGTGGTACAGATATCGCTTCCAAACAAAAAGAAGCGAGATTGGAGCCCGCTTCTTTAACCAAAATCATGACAGCCTACCTGACTTTTGAAGCAATTAAAAAAGGGAATTTATCACTCAATCAAGTCGTTCCCGTTAGCAAAAAAGCATGGCAAGCTGAGGGTTCTAGAATGTTTATTGAACCACAAAAAAGCGTCACAGTAGACGAATTGCTGCATGGTCTAATTATTCAATCTGGCAACGACGCAGCCATCGCACTAGCAGAAGCAGTGGCTGGCAGTGAAGATCAGTTTGCCGCAATGATGAATCAACAAGCAAAACGTATTGGTATGCGCCACACGCACTACACGAATGCGACAGGTTTGCCTGATGCGAACCATTACACTACGGCCAGTGATTTGGCACTGATGGCACAAGCACTCATCAGCGACTTCCCCGCTGACTATGACCGCTTATACAAACAAAAAGAATATACCTATAACAAAATCACGCAACTTAATCGCAATAGCTTATTGTGGCTAGATAGCCATGTAGATGGTATCAAGACTGGTCATACCGACGCGGCCGGATACTGTTTAATTTCTTCTGCTAAACGAGATAAAACAAGACTCATTGCGATTATCTTAGGTGCAAAAAGTAAAGAGAGGCGCGCATCGGAAAGTCAGCGCTTACTCAACTATGGTTTTCAATTTTATGAATCAACATTGGTCTACCCAAAAACAAAAGCCATCTCAACGATGCAAGTTTACAAGGGTGCTGAAAAAACAGTTGCTGCTTCTGTCGCTCAAGACTTATACCTTTCTTTACCCAAGGGTGATTATGAACGGGTTAAAGCAACGATGGTTTCAAAACAACCTTTAATCGCCCCAATTAAGGCTGGTCAAGAGATTGGAAATATCACGTTCTCACTTGATGGAAAAGTGATTCATCAACAAAAACTAATTGCTGCATCTGAAGTCAGTGAGGCAGGTTTCTTTGGTAGGATAATTGATAGTATACGGTTAACAATTCAATAATGACTGACCAGAATCCAAATCAACAAGAAGACAGTCTAATCGATTTCCCATGTGATTTCCCGATTAAAGTAATGGGCAAATCACAAGTGGATTTTGGTGCTGAGATCATCAGAACCATCCAAAAACTGGATGCTAGCTTTGATGCCAGCAAGGTAGAAATAAAAGCCAGCGCCAAAGGAAACTACATTAGCCTTACTTGTTTATGTCACGTTGAGTCTCGAGCAGTTTTAGATAATATCTATCGCGCATTAACCAGTCATCCTCTGGTTAAGTATGTGTTGTAAGCCTTAACAACATGATGCTTATTACACGTAAGCTTGGCATAACAGACTATCAAACGACGCTTGCAGCCATGCAGGCGTTCACTAACAATCGTCAAGATCATACTGATGATGAGTTATGGTTAACTGAGCATCCTAGCGTCTACACCTTAGGTTTGAACCGTAAAAATATCCGTTTGCCAGACAATGCCATTCCAGTTGTGAATGTTGATCGCGGCGGCAAAATCACTTATCACGGCTTGGGGCAGGCCGTTATTTATTGTTTGCTTGATTTGAATAGGCGTCAATTAAAAGTGCGCGCACTGGTTGATATCATCGAAGACAGCATTGTTAGTTTACTGGCACAATACCAGCTTGTTGCATCCACTCAAGCCAATGCGCCAGGCGTTTATATTGGTACAAAGAAAATTGCCTCCGTTGGTCTTAGACTCAAAAAAAGTTATTGTTATCACGGATTAAGTTTAAACATTGATATGGACTTAACGCCTTTTCAGGCCATTGATCCATGCGGTTATGCTGGCTTAGAAATGACACAAACAAAGGACTGGAATATTCAAGAATCATCCCAATCTATGGGTGAGTCTTTACTTGAGATATTAAAAAAGCAACTAATCACATGAATAAACCAACTGACTTAGCCACTAATAGACCAGCCAAAAGAATCGCTGGTGCCAAAGAGACTAGCGCTGAAAAAACAGCGCGCATCCCTATTAAAATCGTACCTCAACCAACGCTGCGAAAACCAGATTGGATCAAAATGAAAATGCCGAATAGCAAGCGTTTTCAATCAATCAAACAAGCTTTGCGTAACAACAAGTTACATACTGTATGCGAAGAAGCAAGCTGTCCTAATATTGGCGAATGTTTTAGTAGTGGCACTGCTACTTTCATGATTTTAGGTGACATTTGTACGCGCCGTTGTCCATTTTGCGACGTGGCACATGGTAAACCATTACCACCTGATGTGAATGAACCCGCCAACTTAGCCAAAACGATCGCAGAGATGCAATTAAATTATGTCGTCATCACTAGTGTTGATAGAGATGATTTGCCTGATGGTGGCTCGCAACATTTTGTCGATTGCATTAAAGCCATCCGTGCGACTTCACCAGCAATTAAGATTGAGATTTTAGTCCCTGATTTTCGCGGTCGTTTAGATATCGCATTGCGCATCTTAAAAGAAGCACCTCCAGATGTCATGAACCATAATCTAGAAACGATTCCGCGGCTCTACAAGCAAGCGCGTCCAGGTTCTGATTATCAAAATTCATTAAATTTACTCAAAACCTTTCATGAAATGTATCCTGATGTACCGACTAAATCAGGCTTAATGTTGGGATTAGGTGAAACAGATGATGAGATCGTAGCGGTTATGCAGGACTTACGTGCCCACAATGTCAGCATGCTGACATTAGGCCAATACCTGCAACCAAGCGTTCATCATCTACCAGTAATGCGTTATGTTGAACCCGCGATTTTTGACGCATTGAAAACCAAAGCAGATGCTATGGGTTTTGATAATGCCGCTAGCGGACCGATGGTGCGCAGCAGTTACCATGCTGATTTACAGGCCAATCATATCGTTTAGAAAGTCATTATGGTCCCACATCTCACCACTGCCTTGAACGGCCCATTACTGGATTTAGAAAAACGCATATTGCACAAAATGCCAGAGATTGAACATTGGTTTCGTACAAAATGGCTAGAGCATAGTGCGCCATTTTATGCATCAGTGGATTTACGCAACAGTGGTTTTAAGCTGGCACCAGTGGATATCAATTTATTCCCAGCTGGTTTTAATAACTTAAATCCAGACTTCTTGAGTTTAAGTGTACAAGCAGCCATGGTCGCTGTTGAGAAAGTCTGCCCTCAAGCACACCGCTTGCTAATCATCCCTGAAAACCATTCTCGAAATACTTTTTATCTACGCAATATCGTTAATCTAAGCAATATTCTAAAGGCAGCAGGTTTAAATGTCCGCATCGGTAGCGTTTCACCAGAGGTCACAGCAGCGACCACTTTAGATTTGCCTGATGGTTATTCACTCCTACTTGAGCCTTTAGTGCGTGAAGGTAATCGCATTAAACTCAAGCATGCTGAATTGGGCGATTTTGATAGCTGTGCCATTTTACTGAATAACGATTTGTCTGGTGGCGTACCTGATATCTTAAAAAACCTAGAACAAGACCTTATTCCACCATTACATGCTGGCTGGCAGACACGGCGTAAAACCCGTCATTTTGCAGCGTATAGCGATGTGATTAAAGAATTTTCGGCCTTTTTAGAGATTGATGAATGGTTACTGAATCCGTATTTTGAACATTGCGAGGGCATTGATTTTAATGCGCGTGAAAGCGAGGAACGCTTAGCGCAAAAAGTCGATCTTCTTCTAAATAAAATCCAAAATAAATATACTGAATATGACATCAAGCAACAACCCTTTGTCATTGTGAAAGCCAATGCTGGGACCTATGGTATGGGCATCATGTCAGTCAAATCAGCGGATGAAATGCGCAACTTAAACCGCAAAAATCGCAATAAAATGTCGACCATCAAAGAGGGGCAACCCGTAAGTGAAGTCATTATTCAAGAGGGCGTATATACCTTTGAAAGTATCAACAATGCAGTAGCAGAACCCGTGGTATATATGATGGATCATTTTGTTATTGGCGGCTTCTATCGCGTTCATACCAACCGTGCGGCAGATGAAAATCTCAATGCACCAGGCGCACACTTTGAACCGCTTGCCTTTGAGTCGCCATGTGGGTTACCTGACTGTGTTGGCGAACCTGATACTGTACCTAACCGCTTTTATGCTTATGGCGTCGTCGCTCGTTTAGCATTACTAGCCACTAGTATAGAGCTAGAAGAAACTGACCCGCAGTACGCATAAAAACATTGATACGAACATGAAACTACTCTTTATTTTAGACCCGTACGCCAGCTTAAATACCAAAAAAGATACCAGCATTGCCATGATGCGTGTAGCGGCCGAACACGGACATGCGTTATTTGTCTGCCAACAACAAGATGTGTTTTTGCGAAATGAAATTGTGCATTTCAATATCCAGCCCTTACGCCTGTTAAGTGGTGAAAAATGGTATGCTTTATCTGAACAAATTGAAACAATCGCAACAGATTTTGATGCCATCTTAATGCGAAAAGACCCTCCTTTTGATAATGCGTATTTATATAGCACTTATCTGCTGGAGATGGCCGCAAATCAAGGTGGCACTGTCATTAATAACCCCGCTGCCGTACGCAGTTGGAACGAAAAATTATCCGTTACAAGATTCCCACAATTTTGCCCTCATTTCCTAGTCACCAGCCAAGCCGTATTGATTCTTGAGTTTTTAGAGAAACATCAAGATATTGTCGTAAAACCATTAGACGGCATGGGTGGAACCAGTATTTTCAGACTGACTAAAAACGACCCTAATCTCAATGTTATTTTAGAAACCATCACCCGTTATGGCAAAGAAACCGTCATGTCACAACAATACATACCAGCCATTAAACAAGGTGATAAACGCATAATTGTCATTGATGGCGAGCCACTGCCTTATGCGTTAGCACGCATCCCCAAAGTAGGTGAGACGCGAGGCAATCTAGCGGCTGGCGGCAAAGGAATAGCGCAACCACTATCGGACCGTGATCGAGAAATTGCGACAACAATTGGACAAACACTCAAAGCTGAGGGCTTGTTTTTTGTTGGTTTAGACGTGATTGGCGATTATTTAACTGAAATTAATGTGACTAGCCCAACTGGCATCGTAGAGATCACTGCTCAAACTGACTGTGCGGCAGCAAGCGTTTTCTTGACTGCATTAACGGCCAAACTAGAATCTCAAGCCCGCTAGCGTTATAGTAGCGCTTATGCGACCGCTTTTTTTATTCTTCTCTGCATGGCTACTGATCAGTTGCAGTGCAAAAGAACCCCTCTATAACACCCAAACTTATGTTTTTGGCACCCTAGTTGATATATCAATTTATGGTGAAACAGACGAACGGGCGCAAGCGGTTAGCAATGCCATTATTCAGGAATATCAGCACTTACATCAACGTTTACACGCATGGAAACCAAGTGAATTAAGTGCTGTTAACCAAGCATTCACGCAAGGCGAGGCCATTACAGTAAAAGCTGATATTGCACAAATGCTCAGCGATGTTACCCGTCTATCTACACAGTCTAATGGCACTTTCAATCCAGCGATTGGACAACTGATTAAACTCTGGGGATTTCAAAATGATACTTTTACCCCCCATCAGGTAGATGCCAAAGCAATTGATTCCCTTATCAGCAAAAATCCAAGGATGACTGATCTCGTCATCAAAGGCAATCAAATACATAGCGTTAATTCAGCCGTTCAATTAGACCTTGGTGGTTATGCAAAAGGCTATGCACTTGATCTTGGCTTGGCTTATTTAAAGCAACAGCACATTCAACATGCGCTCATCAACATTGGTGGTAATATTATTGCATTAGGTCAGCATGGCAACCAAGCTTGGCGGGTAGGGATTCAGCATCCTCGCCAACCAAATGCAATTGCGACAGTCGCACTGGCTAGCGGCTGGGCAATTGGTACTTCAGGCGACTATCAACGCTATTTTTATCTGGATGGCAAACGCTATTGTCACATCATTGATCCCAAAACGGGTTATCCCGTTCAAGGCATGCAATCGGTTACTGTATTAATACCTCCAAAAAAGCAGGCTGGCGTGTTATCGGATGTTGCGTCTAAACCGATTTTTATCGCCCCAGCCAATGAACGACTTGCTCAAGCCAAGGCAATGGACGTCCCTCACTTTTTAATCATCACGTCAAACACTGATATCCAAGTCAGTGAAGCGATGCAACAAAAACTGACCTGGCTTGATCACAAAGCAGAGAAGATCGCAAAGGTGGTACGCTTTGAATAAGCTAAAAAGCCAAGCCTTGATCGGTGACATTTTTATCATCGTTACTAGCGCCATCGCTGTGGTTTTTTTATTCAAAACCCTTTGGAGCAACGTGCCAGCAAGCCAATTGTTGATACGGCAAGCTGATCAAATTATTGGCACTTATGATTTAGAGCAGACGCGAGAACTGCATATTCATGGCCCTTTAGGCGAGTCACACATCAGCATCGAACAAGGTAAAGTCAGATTTAAACAATCTCCTTGCAACCATCAATACTGTGTCCACCAAGGCTGGCTAAACCGCGTAGGGCAGGTCGCCATTTGTTTACCCAATCAGATAAGCCTGCAACTCATCGGCGAAAAAAAACCTTATGACTCGCTCAACTATTAGCATCAACCCCACAAAAACAGACCATCATGTCGCTAAGCTAACGGCGCTTGCAATCGCTTTACACGTATTAGAAGCCGTCTTTCCATCACCATTGCCTGGCGTAAAACCTGGTGTTGCTAATATCATTACATTGTTTGTGTTAATACGCTATGGATTTGGCACAGCCGCATGGGTGAGTTTATTACGCGTATTTGCCAGTAGCTTATTGTTAGGCAACTTCCTGTCGCCTACTTTTGTCCTCAGCTTATCAGGCGCGCTCCTAAGCTTAGCCACATTATGGCTTGCACAATACTTACCAAAACGCTATTTTAGCGTCATCACCTTAAGTGTTTTGGCGGCTTTTGCGCATACCCTAGGACAATTGTGCATCGTTAGAATATGGCTTATTCCACATGCAGGCGTCAGTTACTTAATCCCAATCTTTGCTCTAGCCGCACTTATTTTTGGACTCATTAACGGCATTATTTGTGCGCGGCTGTTATCGAAATAGTCCATCTTGATCATACAAAGATTGCCACTCGTGCAAAACTCAACGGTATGGAAACTACCAAAGCTGAACGCGCCTTGTCTTGCCAATCGCCGACAATCAGTTGGGTATCTAGAATAAACAGCAAAAAACATTTCTAATCAGCTTGATGAAACAGAAGGTGATAAAATAGGCACTTAACTTGTTGAGTTTGACAGTCTATTATGATTAAAACCTTGTTGACCGTTTTAATGTTTGCTCTTTATAGCGTTTTAATTGCCTGCGGTACGCCTGGGCCTTTGTATATCCCTGAACAGCGTTATCCATTACCACAAACAGAGGTGGAAAAAACACCCAACCTAAAAACTGACAACGCTTCCACTAACCAATAAAAGACAAAACTGTGAATTTTTTTGAATTAAAAAATAGCGTGTTGCACGCTGAACATGTACCGCTAACGCACATTGCAGAGCAGTATGGCACACCTTGCTACGTGTATTCTAAGCAAGCCCTGACACAAGCATTTAATGACTTCCAAGCTGGGCTAACCAATACTGACCATTTAATTTGCTTCGCAGTTAAAGCCAATCCTAATCTTGCTGTTTTAAATGTGTTTGCAACATTAGGTGCGGGTTTTGATATTGTTTCTGGTGGAGAGCTAGCGCGTGTTTTAGCCGCTGGTGGCGACCCGCAAAAGGTGGTTTTTTCTGGCGTAGGTAAAACTGCTGATGAAATGCGCGCCGCTCTAGAAGCTGGCATTTTCTGTTTTAATGTAGAGTCTGCTAGTGAATTGGTGCGTTTAAACCATGTCGCTAGTGAGATGGGTAAAGTAGCGCCTGTTTCTTTGCGGGTGAACCCAGATGTGGATGCGAAAACACACCCTTATATTTCCACTGGCCTAAAAAACAATAAGTTTGGCGTTGCGTTTGAAGATGCCATTGCGGTTTATCAAGCAGCAGCAGCTATGCCGAATATTGCCATTCATGGCGTTGATTGCCATATTGGTTCACAGATTACTGAAATTGCCCCGTTTATTGATGCTTTAGACCGTGTACTAGGCTTAGTTGATGCTTTAGAGGCACATAATATTCCAATCTCTCATATTGATGTTGGTGGTGGTATTGGGATTACTTATGATGATGAAACACCGCCAGCATTTAAACAATATACCCAGGCGATTTTAGCGAAATTGAACCAAAAACAAGTCAAACTCCTGTTTGAACCAGGTCGTGCATTAGTCGGCAATGCAGGTGTATTGCTCACCAAAGTTGAGTACCTCAAGCCAACTGAAAGTAAAAATTTCGCCGTTGTCGATGCCGCCATGAACGATTTAATGCGGCCTGCATTATATGATGCCTATCACGATATTGTGCTGGCACAACCACGAGATGGCGAAAAAACAGTATATGAGATTGTTGGTCCAGTATGTGAAACAGGTGACTTTTTAGGCCATGATAGAGCCCTCAATTTACAAGAGGGCGACTTACTCGCCATTAAGTCAGCAGGGGCTTATGCCATGAGCATGGCAAGCAATTACAACACCCGCGGCAGAGGGGCAGAAATCATGGTCGATGGCGAACAATGCCATATTGTAAGAGCCAGAGAGCAAATCACGGATTTATTTGCATTAGAAAGAACGCTGCCCTAATCAAAACGACAGTGTGTGTCCTCATTATGCTAGTGTTCAGGCTATCCTTAGCCGATATACAACCAGCTAATGCGCTCCAACTGACAAAGTTTAGCCCGATTTTAGATTGTGAATATAAAAAAACGGGGTCACGCTTCGCTTTTTTTATCAACCTCGGTCACGATTAATCAAACACAACCGTTTTATTAGCATAGGTCAACACACGATTGTCAATATGCCATCTTACCGCTCTAGACAAAACAACGCGCTCCAAATCTCTGCCTTTTTGTAGTAAATCCTCGACCTGGTCGCGATGGGAAATTCTCGCAATATCTTGCTCAATGATGGGTCCTTCATCTAACACTTCCGTAACATAGTGTGCGGTAGCTCCAATTAACTTTACGCCTCGCTCAAACGCACGATGATAAGGCTTAGCACCGATGAATGCTGGTAAGAATGAATGATGTATATTAATAATTTTTTGTGGATAGCGCGCAACAAAATCAGATGACAATATTTGCATGTAGCGCGCCAATACAATCAAATCAATGTGGTAATCATCAAACAATTTGAATTGAGCATTTTCTGCCGCTATTTTGGTGTCTTTTGTAACAGGCACATGATGAAAATCAATCTGATAAAAATCAGCTAATGCTTTGGCATCTAAATGATTGCTGATAATTAGGGGGATTTCACAAGCTAATTCCCCTTGCTTATGTCGATGAAGCAAATCTACCAGACAGTGATCATATTGAGATACCATCAAAGCCAATCGTGGCTTGTGTGCCCCTAATTTCAGCTGCCACTTCATACCAAACTGGGTAGCGATTGGCGTAAAATGTTCAGCAAATGTAGATTCATCTATACTAAACTGATTTAAATCCCATTCAACACGCATTAAAAAAAGATGATTTTCTGCATCTTGATGTTGGTCTGCATGTAAAATATTAGCATTATGTTGATGCAAAAAATGGGCAATCGTCGCAACAATGCCTTTTGCGTCTGGACAAGTAATCAGTAAAGTAGCGGTGTTTTTCATGCTGTCTATTGGTAATTTTATATCGAGTTGATTATACCTGAACACGTTTAAATTGCGCTAAGCCGATAGTAATCAGTATGTGATTAATCAGGTATGATAGGCATATATGACACAATTAGAAAATTTAGTTCAAGCCGATGTCGTGCTAGCCAATCCACGTGGATTTTGTGCAGGCGTTGATCGCGCGATTATTATCGTTGAACAAGCTTTAGAAAAATTTGGCGCACCCATTTATGTACGCAACGAAGTTGTTCACAATCAGTTTGTTGTTAATGAATTGCGTGAAAAAGGCGCGATATTCGTCAAAGATTTAGATGCCATCCCCAAAGGGAGTACCGTCATTTTTAGCGCACATGGCGTATCAAAAGCCGTGCGTGCTGAAGCCGATATACGTGGCTTGACCGCGTTTGACGCCACTTGCCCACTGGTCACAAAAGTCCATATTGAAGTGGCCAAAATGCGTAAAGAAAAGATGGAAATTGTGATGATTGGCCATAAAGGACATCCTGAAGTAGAGGGTACAATGGGACAATCAGATCAAGGAATGTATTTAGTTGAAACCCCAGCTGATGTTGAGAAGCTGGTGGTGGTAGATGCCAATAAATTGGCTTATGTCACGCAAACAACGCTTTCCATAGATGACGCACTCCAAGTTATTAACGCCTTAAAACATAAGTTCCCAGCAATTAAAGCACCAAAAAGTGATGATATTTGTTATGCCACACAAAACCGTCAAGATGCGATCAAAATCATGGCAAAAGATTGTGATTTGGTCATTATTGTTGGTTCCCCAAACAGCTCTAATTCCAACCGCCTTCGTGAAGTGGCAGAAAATCAAGGTGTTGAAGCTTATATGGTCGATAATGCTAGCTTCTTAAAACCTGAGTGGTTACTGAATAAAAAGAAAATTGGCGTTTCAGCAGGGGCATCAGCACCAGAGGTTCTGGTGAAAGAAGTCATTGCTGCCTTACAAAAGTTTGGTGCAAACAATATCCATGAACTTCAGGGTGTTATAGAAAGTGTGATTTTCAAGTTACCAAAGGACCTGACCTCTGCCACAAAAAAATAAAACTCCCGTTTCAGCTCTAATTCTGATTCATACTGCTGATTTACAAGTCCTAATTATGGAAAGGGCAGATAGAGCTGGCTTTTGGCAGTCGGTCACAGGAAGCCTAGAAAACGATGAAACCCCTTATCAAGCCGCTATTCGTGAAGTGTATGAAGAAACTGGCTTAATTGCATTGGATTACGACTTTCAAGACTGGCAGGTAACAAACACTTATGAAATTTACCCACATTGGCGTCATCGCTATGCCGATGGCGTGACAGAAAACGTAGAGCATTTGTTCGGCCTTACCC
>Ga0129324_10000538_pt1 | contig 27284 bp, 20 predicted proteins | sample CPBDNA_7_FD_96879 | JGI IMG/M metagenome (GOLD analysis project Ga0129324, IMG submission 96879) | Freshwater to marine salinity gradient microbial communities from Chesapeake Bay, USA - CPBay_Spr_15_0.2_DNA | ecosystem: Environmental > Aquatic > Marine > Coastal | place: USA: Chesapeake Bay...
GGTTCGGGTTCAGGTTCGGGCTCGGGTTGAGGCTCACCTTCTTGACCCGCCGGTGCTTCTGGCTCCGGGAAAAAGAAAAGCTGTCGAAGATTCGCAATCTGAATCTCCAGTTGCTGGATTATATCGCCAATATTTGACGACCCACTTATGAGGTTGCCACCAACGGTCACTGTATTTGCGTTGAGTCCAGTGCCCATTTAAGTTTTTAAAGTATATTTAATCTCAAAATCCGACACAAATATAATGATCGAAACATTTATGTCATACGAACATCCAGACAAACTCCAACTTCATGTCTATATATTTTTAGAATTTGAAAGACAACTGCGTAAGGGTATTTTCGGAGACAGGAATGCAATGGATTTAAATAAAAAAATTCTTGATCTCATAATCCAAAACAAATGTACGTGTATTTACGTAGATATGAAAGACATATCGTCCATCTTTGTGAAGAAAAACAATACACATATATTAAGTCTATTAAAAGAACACTTTGATGGGACCCAATATGTTTTAAAAAAAATTATTCTCTGTAATTTATCATGGTTTTTCGACTGCAAATCTTTATATAACATTATACCAAATAGCTATCATTCCAAGGTATATATTCAACCTGGAAATAATCCAATTGCACATCCTTATAACGGTGTATATGCGTCTCAAGATACAAACACACTATATTCGTGTAGATAATGCTACAGCATATATTTACAAATAGAGGGTCCACATTATTTTCCAATGCGTATAAGACTATACAGCATCTTATTACATCACCACAAAAGTTTATCATCACGTACTATGATTCTCGTATGTTATCACAAAAGAAAGTTGATGAGCTCATTAAAAACGGAGCAAAAGAAGAGGATATTTTTCATATTATGGATGATTCGCATACGTGGAGGATAGATGATAAAAGGGAATTTGCGAGACTCATGCGTGGTTCGAGGTATAACCCCCTTTGCTTTCTTGATTATAATGCTTTCGTAAAAGTAAAAGACAAGTATCCAGAAAACAAGTTATGGTTCATAAAATCACGTGGCGGAACAGGAGGAAGAGCAGTAACATGTTCTTACACGAAAGATATCATACAAAATCCTGGAAACAATTTTGTAATTCAAGAGGGGATATCTTCAATTGACTTATGGAATAATAGAAAATATGTTATTAGAAGTTATATATTCATATGGAATAAACAAGCTTGGTTACATAAAAGAGCATGGGCTATGATTCATGGAAAGGACTACGTAGAAAATAGTATTGACTTTGATATCCAAATAAACCATAATGGATATTGTAATGCAAGTGGAGATGTTAAGATCTTTAACTTGGAATCAATACGAACTTTAAACTCTAAACATAAAAATACCTACGAGAAAATAACGAGTCTTCTTTATAATTCTTCAAAGGATTTATGCGAGCGATTCAAGGATATGATCGAAAAAAGTACCGATAGAAGATTTATCCTACTTGGAATCGATAACCTGATTATTAAAAATGGAGGGAACCCTGATCTTCGTTTTGTTGAAGTAAATCGTTTCCCAAACATTTGTCATACTCACGAAATTAATCGCGATGTTAATGAAATTGTTATCACCGATATTCTGAAGAAGTTTTATAATATCGAAACACCTTTTGGAAGCGGTTTTGTTCCTTTGTAGCGGCTACAAATTAAATTTTTCTCAATCTTATACAAGCAAATAAGCTGCTTCATAAATAAAACTTTAAGAAAGGACATAGATGTGTTCTTATTATGGATTCCCTCTAGATCACATTTACCTAACATATGTCTCTTCTGCAAACAGGACACTGTGGTTTAACAAATGATTCTATCTGAGAAGTTCTTTGTAATTCATTAATTATCCATGATTCGATACAGTTTCTACAGAACCCATGACCACAATCTAACTCACATACATATTCGTGTATAACATCAAAACAGATAGGACATTCTTCTCTTTCTATCACGGGTAAATAAGATATATAATTGCGAATATCCCAAAAACCATTTATTCTTGAGTCAAAACACCACTTAAAACATACCATAATATGAAGTAAATATAACTCTCTATTTATGAATTGAAAGCAAAATTCACATAATCTATAATTCATATATAGTCCTGTCTGATTTAGACCTTCTATTGTTGTCAAATCCGTAAATTGTACAATTTCGTTAGGTATATCTGGTATATTCACAAATACCCCTACCTCATTATTTATCAGTTGTGATTCACCGTGTTGTGATTCACCACGATAGTAATTTCTTCCTTTATACCACCATCTAGAAAAAGATCTTTTAATTGTATTGATCATTAATTACAATCTCATAAATACATACTTAATTTAAAAAACGACAATTTTTGATATATTTATTTATTGTTATGGGTTGGTTTAAATTATGTATGACATGCGACGATAGTGCAGAAGATACAAATGCTATTAAAATCAAAGAACAAGGAGAAGAAATTATTCTCCTTAAGTCTCGTTTAAAAAAACAAATAGAGAAAACACAGGAAGCTGAAAAGGACTGGGCATTAAAGATTGATGAGTTTGTAGAAAATTGGTTCGAAGAAAATAAAGAAGATGTAGATATTGGTGTTATACACATTGGTCCATTTACCATTGATATCTTTCCAGACTTTTTAGAAAAATATATTTATAAGAAGTTTCTTAAGATTGCATATTCGTTTTTAACTACAAGAACTTAAGAACTTAATCAGGAGCTAAATCAAGAGCTTAATCAACACTATGTGTTGTTTTGAATAGGAATGTATATTGAATTTGCAAATTCATATTTATAACATATGGTTTAAGGGCGGTAACATTACTCCCTTGAATAAGTCTTGTTGTTGCGGGTGTTGCTTCTTTATAAGAATCAAAGTCATCGATACTGGGTCCGCTGTTATTTATCTTGTTATTTATCTTGACAATATTTGACTCGATAGACGTAATGCGATGTAATTTTCCTTCAAAAAATGCCTTTAGACTAGAAGATTCAAATGATATATTATCAAAAGAGAGTAAGTCATTTGTAGAAAACAGCGATGGAATTTGACTATCGCATATCAATTCAAGTTGATTATCACTAAACTTTATTTTACTCAATAAAAAGTTATCAATATTTCCTATGTTTTTTATACTATCTATTGAAGAGGAATAAGGGGGTATATGTGTTTTCAAGTGAATAGTTTTGAGCTGATTTGTAGGAACTGGGAAAGCCAGGGGGGTCATAGAGTTGTACACGAGGGAAAGTTGAGAATGAACATGACCTTGTAAAATAAAGGAATATGCACCATCATGATTCGTTTTAATAGAATCAAAGCCAGAAAGTTCTGGTATATGTATGAATATTGTATGTAGAGAGGCTCCGATGAAGTCTAATATTCGCATAGGTATTTCTACGCGAGCTACATCAAAACCAATTACATTTTTATAGCTATTTTTTACATGACATCCCCTCTCCCCGGAAAAGAATACCGAGTCATACCTCAAAAATGACCCGTTTTCGTATATTGCCTGTTTTCTTACCTCTGAAAATGCAGTATTAAACTTTATCTTGAAATCCCATATGCTTTCGTGTTCTATGATTCGTCTACTTGAATCAATGACAACATAATGAGACCGCTCTTTATGTTCCGACTTATTTTGATTATTATATAAGACACCTACATTTCTTGATCCACTGCTTGTTTGGGTAGGAATACCTACTTGAAAAGGATTTGAAGCTAATAAGTCATTTGATTGAAAATAACGACTATTTATATTCATTGATGTAAATTATATTAAAATTATACTTATCATCACAAATGAAAGGAACAAACCTCTGTACATCTAGTCAACATCACAATTTCTAAATTTCTAATAATAATGGAAGAAAAAAATTAATATGGTAATCTCTTATGTAAATAACCTCCACACAAATTACTTAGACGAAGAAACGGAAACGGATTTTAGTGGATTTTATTGGATATAAGAGCATTGATTATTTAACACGTATATACGATATATATCTAAACATATTCGATGCAAAAATCTGATTGTAATACATATCTTACCACACGAGGATATATTATTCGTAAGAAGTCTCTTACTCCACGAAGGGAGACCAAATTACGCAGTAGTCTTACAGTAATGCCATTTGAAAAACAACAGCATATTATGAGTAACTATGGTGCGGTTCCAACAAAATTTCCATTGTTTCTTGAGAATCCGGCAAAATACTATGTACCTCGTTTTTGGGGAATTGAGAACTACGGTATACCTGATAGAAACGAGTTATATAATCATGGCGAGGATATTGGTATTTCATTTGGTGGATCATTAAGACCTAAGCAGCAGACCATTTTGGATCAATATATCCCGGCATTAGAAGAAAAAGGTGGTGGGATTTTAAATTTGGGATGTGCTCAAGGGAAAACGGTCATGGCTCTTTATACACTTTGCCACTTTAAAAAAAAGACTCTTGTGGTGGTACATAAGAGTTTTCTTATGGATCAATGGATTGAGCGTATCAAGCAGTTTATTCCGACAGCACGCATTGGGATTATTCGGGCTTCAAAAACTCAAGTAGAAGATGTTGATATTGTGATTGCGATGTTACAGTCTATTTCAACAAAGACGTATGAGCCTAATGTTTTTTCTTCATTTGGAATGACAATTGTTGACGAGTGTCATCATGCAGCGGCAGAGGTTTTTTCGCGTGCATTTACAAAGATTTCTACACGTTATATGATGGGACTTTCAGCTACACTTGATAGAAAAGATGGACTTCGAAAGGTATTTGAGTGGTATTTGGGTCCAGCGGTACCTATTAAATTACCAGAAGGCGAATCTTCTTCTCAGGGAAGAGTATGTGTGAAGATGATTAAGTTTTTGGATCCTGAATATCAAGTCCCAACGACGAATGCACGTGGAACTTTAAATCTTCCGAAGATGATTAATATATTGGTAGAGAGTCCAAAAAGAAATCAAATAGTTTTGGATATTATTCGTAAGTTGTCTAAAAATGAGAATAGACATATTCTGGTATTATCTGAAAGGAGAGGACACTTAAATCATATGGCAAAGTTGCTTTTAGAAAAACTGAATATGGAGTCGGGCATGTATGTTGGTGGTGAAAGTCAAGAAAAGCTCAAGGCATCGGAAAAAAAACAAGTTATATTTGGAACGTATCATATGATTTCAGAAGGTTTTGATCTTCCTACATTGAATACATTGATTTATGCATCACCAAAATCAGATGTAATTCAAGCATCGGGGAGAATCTTGAGGCAATTACCCGAAGACAGAAAGTGTGTACCATGTATTATTGATATATGGGATTCTTGTGTATCACTTGATAGAAAGGGAGATCAACGTAGGAAATTTTACAAGAAATCCAAGTTTGAGATTACAACTAAAGATACTCAAGATACTCAAGATACTCAAGATACTCAAGATACTCAAGATATCGAATATCCTAAATATCTTGAGTGCCTTGATGATCTCGATGATGATCAACTGGAATAGGTTGATAAATGTTTCGCTGTCTCCATAATGAATCATAGGAGTTTTCGTATGTTTTCTTTATATTTTCATCATGTCTAGATGATTTATTGTCATATACAATAAGTTCGGTGTTATTTTTGAAAACTACATACGAACCTGTTTCACGATGAATCTGGACGAGATCCATTCGTGCGGGTACATTTGATGTATGATAAATCTTAGAAAACATATAAGGTCCAGTCGGGTCAAGCGAAGTATTTCCATAAAAATTCAGAGATACATTCTCAACAATTCTTTGAATAGCTGATAAAAATAAGGGGTTTCTTGGACGCGATGCCATAAAATTAATTTGGATACCAGGGAGTGTATGTGGAGGAAGAACAATATCTTCTACGAGAACAAGACTATCGTTTTCATAGTCTACAATATCCTTAATAGGAATATGAAACTTTTGTGAAAAATCACTATATATTCCTCCTTGTATGTATAATATACAGAATCTAAAGAGATCAGCCTTATAAGCACCGGGTTTAATTTTCAAATAAGTATCAAGTATGGACCCTGGAAAATAACGGCGGAGAAACCATATACACCGTGTATTATCAAAATAATCAATTGAGAGTTCTGGGTTATCTTTTAGGGTACTTTGAAATAAGTCTTTAATGTTTTTGGATAGAGCGTTGTATTCTAATGGACCAGTTTTGTAAATTATTTTGGGGATTTTTTCTGGGTTATAAAACATCTCAAGGGTTTTCCTTATACTCTTACGATAGAAGGAGTCACTAAACGATCCCGTTGGGGGATTTGGGGAATTTTCATTGTCATCATAAATTTCGCTTTTGATGTTATATCCCAATTGTATTCCATAAATAGGAATATAACTCATAGGTGTAGAATCGTAGTGCTCCATAATATGAAGAAGAGCATCATATCTCCATAGGGCACAAGTTTTTTCTTTTCGCATATTCCATAAATCATTCATATCAAGATATGTGGGAATCTTTAATCCGTGGCGATTAAAAAGAATGGCATCGCAGTTTGTTGAAAATGACTTTAGAGCTACTTTGATGATATTCAAAGGGAGTTTATTCGTCATATTAACACAGAATACGTAATCACTACTTGTATACGATAAGCCTTGCTTATAACATAACGTAATATCATTTGGTTTGATGTTAGAGTGTTTAAGATCAATATTTTGATGTGTTATGGACATATATTGATTAAGTATGGATTGGATTACATCGGGGTTTGCATGAGATTTCGGAACATTAACAATATGCAAATTATAACGATCACTTACATCTTTCTTTTTTTGGCTCATAAAGGTGTTACTTATGAATTCTCTTAGTTTTACTGCATCTGAATCTATACAAGGAACAATCCATGTTACTGTCTTAGCAGCTTGATCGATAATACGATCTATTCTATTTTTAAAGACTTTGGAGCAGTTTTCTAGTGAGAATGGAGTATTATCCTTTGTCTTAAGATGGTGTTTAGCTTTTGGGATTTTTGATATATAATTCGTATCAGAATGTTCAAAAAAAAGAGGATAATTTGTACCCAAATATTCTTCGTATTCTGGCTTTCGTTTTAAAAGTAAGGGTGTACTATGTTTAAGACATTTGTAAATTATGTCAAGGTCTGATTCATCTTCCATATAGTCTATACCATCTAAAGAGTGTTTCATAAAAGCCAAATCATCGTCTGTAGATAATTTAGTGAAAAAGGCTTCATATCCTTCAAATTGCTCGAATTCGATTGGCTGATAAAGAACAACAATGTAGTTTATTAGTTTTGGATATAAATTAGATAGAATGTGTTTCATATTCCGATGTGGGACAAATATATAAACCAACTTTGAAAGAATATAGTCTAGTTCGGAGAATTCGAAAAGTCTATCCGCGTCATGTTTTGTATGAAAAAAACAAGACCATCGGGGGAATCTATGAATAATTCCCGAATTATAGTTTTTCAAATCATATAATATATAGTGTGTTTGTGGTGGGTGGTTATCAGAATTATTATCGTATAATGTCTTCCAAATTGAATCTTGGCGGATGGTCATTACCGCATAAAAGAAAATAAATAGACTTTAACTAACGAATTATATGAGACAATCTGGAATATACTATGAGCTTGAATCCTTGGGATTACAAATACATCAAATCGAGAAGATCATGACGCGTCTTCCTAAAGAATCCATACCAACTTTCATAGAGAATTGGAAATTTGAAAAGGCGAAAATGGACAAAACGGTCAACGATAACAGAACTACTATGCGAACATCAATGCCCGAGTCATATCAACCTAGACCGGTTCCTCGGTTTTCAGCTCAACGTTCTAGTGAGGCAATGGATAGAGATTACCAACAATATACCCAAAGTAGAAATTCGATTAAAGAGAATTCTGAACTCATGGCTGTGCGTTTTTTTGGAGAACCCCCTGAAGGTGGATATACAAAGTCATATCTCACAAAGAAATATAGGGAATTAGCTCTTATGTTTCATCCAGATAAGCAAAACGGTGATAACACAATGTTTTCTATGGTAAGGGATTCTTATGAGCATTTATCTCGTTCTATTCCAGAATCACATTCGGCTCTTAATACGGATGTATATGAGAGGAATAATAGGATAATACATGAAGCACAGGCACCACCTAAAAAGATGTTTGCTTCAGGATCATCATTTGATAAAAATCTCTTTAATGAGTTTTATACAAAAAATGCATTGAAGGATCCAAATCAAGAGGGTGGATATGGAAGTTGGTTGACATCAAATGAAACACAAAAAACACAAAAAACACAAAAAACACAAAAAACACAAAGACCGACAAAAGAGAATTTCAACGATGCCTTTGAGCAAGACCGTAAAACCCATGTCAAAAGAAATGCACTCGTGCAAGCACATGGTCCACCTTCACAACACGATAACTCTTGTAGTTTTGCTGTACTAGGTCAGGGGAAAATAGATGACTATTCTGGATCTACTCCAACTGTATCTTATTCGGATTTGAAAAAGGCTCATGAAACTCCACATCTATTGTATGATACTACTCAAAAACACCAAGAGTCAAATATGGGTCAGGCATTTGATCATGCATTACAGCAAAATAAAAGTAGACCCACTCAACTTACCTCCCAAGAACAGGAAGAACTTAATAGAAGACAAGATGTCACACGAGAAGAGGATGAATATAGACAATATAGATTAAGACAATTTGATGAGGATATTGCGTATCATTTTCAGAAAGTTGGATATCAGCAAATCAAGGATTTTTAAATTCCAAATTAAAAAAATAAAGAATACAATTAAATGTCCTTGAGCATAAAGAATTCGCTTGATATTCAAGGGACTTTTCTTATGCAAAACGTAGACTTAGTTGCAAAATTAAATACAATGCTTTCACAAGTTGACGCGTTGATGAACTTACCTACCGATCCAATTGAAGGGGCTGCTTATGACGGTTATGTATCCGAGGGGACGGTGAGAATATATGATCTTTATGAGAATGAACAACATACAAATACAACCGATAATTATGGAAATATTTCAATCCCGAATTATGTACAAGGGACAAATGGGTTTATTGTTGTCAGATTAACAGGTGGGACGGATATTTCTATTGAGGAGCCATTTACAGGATATATGAGTGCTATTCTAGATATATCAACATTAAAAGTAAATATTAACGCATTAAGTACATTGGTAGAACGAGTTCTCTTTTCTCAGTTAGCCAATGTAGATGCTGCTTTAATTGCTACAACAAAGAGTCATTTAGCTACGGTATTTGGTCTTGACATTACAAAACTTGACTCTGATATTGTAGAAGATGAGGTCATTGAGCACGTATTTATTGCACAAAAAATAATTACATATCAAAAGATTCTAGTGAGTGCGACGAATATAGAAGCATCTAATGTTACATTATCTTTTGCGAATATTGCATATTCAAAAACGGGATTAATAAGCTTAGAGGATCCGGTATTTACGAACGAAGTCATACAAGATATATTTACACGTAATGGGATAACTTTGACTACTGCAGAAATAAACGCGGTTGTATCAACGGTTACTTCTGCAATGACCACAATTGATACCATTGAAGCAAGTATAGATACGCAATCGGGTGATATTGGAAACATTATGACCGAGGCAGTAAATCAGACTGCGAAATCTACCAAAGCGACGAACCAGGTTTCAGAACGAATTGAGCAAGTTCGTGTGCAGGTTCAAAATTTACCACCAGAAGAGAAGGCGGCGGCTCTAGCTCATGTCCTAGAGACGGTATCATTTGCCGAAGAATTGACAAAGGTGCCTCCTGAAGCAGTAAAAAAAGTTCGTAAACCAAAACTAACACCGTCTCAAAATAACATTGTTACACAATTTGGAGGATATTACGGATCAACTGTTATTACTTTATCCGCAACAGACCCCGGAACGGTATTTTCTTTATCCAAGAATCCTGGTGTGACAAATCGAGTATTCCGAGGGGTGAATGTTCAACTTAGTGGTTTAAATAACTCGATTATGACAATTACACAGACAACACATGATACGTTGGATGGAGAAACTATCAATTTTTTTGGAATAGACTCTTCGGGAAAGTCATTGTCAAGTAGAATAAAGGCTACGACAACAGAAACACAACCCGAACCCGAACCCGAGCCAGAACCCGAACCAGAACCAGAACCGGAGCCAGTATTTACGACGGAACTTCCATTATCGTTTGGCGATGTATATGCACGGTTTGGGTTTGAATCTATGGAATTGCCCCCAATCACTGTAACCGTACAAACAATTGATACTCCTATGACGGGGAGGACAAATATGTGGTACTCTTACCCTCATACACTCTCACCTACGTCAGGGGGAATAAGTACACAATTGAATGTGAATCCGTCTTACTATGGCGGAGATGACGATATTCTTATATCATCTCATTGCCCAATCATGTTCCAATTTAATGCGAGTAATAACGTATCGGATATATTACAAGGGTCTGAGTTAGAAATCAGATGGGGTGTTCCGAATAACAAAAATGGGATGATACGTTATGCATCTGGTACTAATTGGAATACACAATACATGAAGAATTCAGATTATTGGGTAGACAGAATTATAGGTGATCCAAATGCAGACGGTCTGTCAATAAATATGAAGGTAACAAGAATACCATATAGTTATGACACTTCCTTTGTTATTAATGAAAGTCTGAATGTTACAAATTGGAATGGAAGATATCTATATCTTGGTATGGAAACTACAGGTGTAATTTACGATGGTTCTGTATTGGAAGCACCCGAAAGAAATTATGATTCACCCGTCTTTTTAGAGTATATTAAAGTAAAGAAAACAGATTTTTATATTCAGAATTCAATAAGTTCATATCCTCTCATTTATGTGAAACCATCTCTGGACCTCCCCACAATAGAGTCTATTGGACAATACGGTAAGGCATATGATTGCACAAGTGGAGGTTTTATCATTGAAAATACCAAATACAACGGATATTTGTTGTCTCTAAACAAGCAGTCCATTACATCCTGGGATTCAGATAACGTATATACACTTGCGTTTTCCGCACTTGTGAAACCGGATCAACTCGTGTCCGATATGGTCGTTTTTTCTAATGACACCGTCCCTCATACTCCGAGAACAGGATGGACCGGATCAATTGTGTCTCGTTATAACATAGGTATAACATTGACACTTGACCGCGATACTTGGGTAATTAGTTATTATCGTTCTTCATATTATAATTACGACAAGCATCATTTAGGAGGGAGAAGACAAGAGGTTATCAAAGTCAAGTCTCGCAATGTTCGTGCGGGGGAATTGATTATGGTATCACTTATATTTGCTGGTGGTAAAGTGTATTTGTACGAAGGAAATAAAAAAATATACGCAAATGAACACGACGGAGTGGGTACAGATACTTGGTGGACATGGCTTCCTTCTCATGGAAGCATCAGTAGGAACTTATCCATCGGACAATATCCACTTGAAGAAAGTTATTTCCCGGGGAAAATAGCGAATTTTTTCATGGCAAGCCCCGCACCTTCAATAGAAGATATTATTCAAATACATACTGCTAAGGTGGGCATGGCTCTTTCCATGGAACATGAAAGCTATCGTGACTCTTATACGATACATCCTTTATTTGCTGATATTGTATTCTCTCTGGACGGTTCTATTGATCCAAATGATCCTTTTACTCTTCGTACTGGGAAATCGGCAGTAACTCGCGGTAGTTTAACTGCTTCTCCACATGCTTTTGACGCCGGCTGGTACAAAATTGAAATAGCTTCATTTGACCCCACGCATCCAGATTTCTACAATAACGAATGCACTATTACATGGAGTCAACCAAATGTTGTAAACCAACTTGGTTGTTATTATTTAGATTATGATACCGGCAATAATGTGAGCAGATATAATGGACTTACTTGGTGGTGGTATGGGTCACGATTGAATAGCTCGCGATTGTTGGCTCAATGGGGAAACAGTACTGGTATTAATGGTAATGTTCCATCATCCCCGGACAACTCATATGTTACAGAAAATGTGGTTAAATTGCAATTCATTAATGATACGGAATGGACTTGGGAAACAACCGTATTTGAGAAGATGACATCGAGTACCAGCAATTATATGGGGGGTATGAACTTCAGTAGTAAATCCAAAATAAAGCTTATGTATGGAATGTTTGCTTCATACATAGGAGACCAGTCCGTTCAATTAAGTCACAGCCATCCTCAAGGTGGAAATTTCACAAAAGAACAAACTTTCGATATATCCGCATACGACAATATAACGAAAACCCCTAATACGCCAATGAATATAGTTTCATCGCCATATGGTCCGGCGATCGATTTATCCGATAATAAACATTATGTAGCAACGGAAATATTCGACCATTCCTTTCAACCATACGATACTAGAGGGTATACCCCAAATCAAGTAACATTCTCATTTTATTATAAATTGAATTCTATACCCACGTCAAAGGCACAGTTTTTTGGAATTGTACATAGTAACAACACAGGGTTCAAAATTGGTATTGATAACGACAAATACTGGGTATCTCAAGATAGAAGTGAGCCGTATACGAATGCTTCATATCAAGTGACCGGTGGATTCCAAGTGAATCAATGGATTCAAGTTACAATAATGCTGGATGGATCTTATATCAAATTCTTCCATTCTGGAAAATTAGTGGCGTATATGCGTGTAATTGAATCTAACACCGGACATGTGTGGTGGAGATCAAATCCACTCGTAATAGGTGATTTATATGGAGTAAACATCGATGGTCAGATTGCCTCTTTCCATGTGTATGATCATGGTGCGACTCATAATAAAGATATCAATGGCTTTTTAACAATCCAACAAACAAAAACTGGTCAGTCAACTCCTACATTAAGTATCATAGATGCGTATTCATATTCATCATTTTTCAAGAAAAATATTTATAGCTATGTTGATAACGATCCATATCCGAAAACTTATACGAGCACCGATTTTACATCAGTAAACCTTGATTTTAATAATGACTTTGAACTTCGTTTAAGTTATACACGTAATAAACAGGCATGGACAGATGTATTTACTGTTAGAAAATCTGATGATACACAATATACCTGGATTAGTATAAGCAACTACGGCGGGGGATCAATAGTATTCAAAAAAAACAACTCGACTCTATTTTCAAGTTTATTACCTAACGATGTTGCAGACCTTTTGGATGTAAGGTACTATTTATCTATATATTATCACGGATCGACTACAGGAGAATTTCATATACGTGGAACAGATGAAAATAACTTTACGTCATATGCAGATATGCTAGAAGATGTAAGTCCATTTATTTACCATAGTGGTGGATCTTGGGGGGATTTTGGGACGACATCATTTGATGTATGTATTGCAAAAAACAATCAGCTCAGTGCATCGCGTATTTTTGAAGGTCTTATTCACAACGTTGATATAATTGAATACACATTAGAAGAACAACAACCCTAACCCGAACCAGAACCAGAACCAGAACCGGAACCTGAACATGAACCAGAAACAGAACAAAGTAATGGCGTGAATATTTTATATGATTTTGGTGGAATCAGTACAATGGCTGAATCTCACTCGTATTTAACTGCTAATAATTTTACTCATTCTTATGATCGTTTTAATTTTCATGAAGCAGCGAACTTCATACCGAATATTGAAGATGGATTTGCATTTCATACAAGTTCATACGCGGAAGGATATATTCAAAAAATATTGCCAGTAGAAGGGGGTACTTGGAGGGTAACATACGGTAGTCAATACACTATGTATGATCCTGTCGAAATAGTAATTGATAACGTGGTGGTTGACTCTACAATAGAACAAGTTAAATCATTTACATTTACATTTTCAGGTGGAGAAACATTCAAAGTTAGAGAAATATATGGAGGTGCTATCATATATAATATTGCAGAAATAACTGCGAATTCTTCGGGAGAAATTTCTTCCGAACACAACCAAAAACTCCTTGCACATTTTGACGGGTCGGTGGCGAATAACGAACTTGTGGATATTAAAAATGGTACATATAATGCTACTTATAAAGGAACATCTCCACTTATAACTGCCACCGATACATTGTATGGTGACTACGTTGTATTTAATGGCACAGACCAATATTATGAGTTGACAACCGGGTTCACCTCAGCACAAATAACTGATAAAATTACATTTAGTTGCTTGATTCGACCAAAGAGTAGTACAAGAGACTGGCAGGGTATATTTACGAATACCCCCGGTAGTAATACAGGTTTAAGTTTTGCTTTAAACTATCATTATAAATATTGGTTTCAAATTTATCCGGGTACACATACCCATAACCTTGAAGGTGGTTATACACTGAATGAGTGGCATGTATTCAGTGTCGTATACGACGGTTCAACTGTCAAAGCATATAAAGACCTTACCGAACTCATTGTTAAAAATCAAACTGGTAATATAACGTTTTTTGACACCACACCCTGGTATATAGGAGTGTGGCATCATTATAGCGTAGGAAAATTCAAAGGCGATTTAGCCCGCATGATGATTTTTAACGATGCTATCCCGATCAACGATTTATATACGTATATGACATGAAAAATGACAAGTCATAAATAGAGCATTATATCCAAGATTAAATTTGACTCTCGGTAGCTAATTCTACGATTGGGATCTTTTATACGCACCAAATATTTATTCCAGTAATCTCACATATAATATGAAATAAAAATCCACTTGTAAAAAGAATTATTTCAAAATTGTAATTTCTTTTTGATGTCAAATAGAAAGAACTATCATATATCATAAATACGTTCATAATGACATGTGTTAAAATAACACGTAGAGCACCGACAAGAATAGATGGTAATTACGAGGTTCATTTTACGCAAGATGTTGATCCAGATGAAAATTCAAATTGGACAAGTATAGGAAGCTTTGCACGAAGTAGTACGGATACTAATCGTATAAGTTTTTATAAAATTACAAACAACATTGAAGCCACAGGAATCATGATAGAAATCACAAATGCTCCTAATGGTGTTGAATTGAGTGATTTAGCAGTTTATGCCGCGGTATAAGCGGATTAATTCTTAATACACATGTAATAGAATTGTAAAACAAAAGCCTTTTGAGCTAGAAGGTGTATACACGCGATTATTATCCTCTTCTTTCAGTGAACACATAACTGGCAATTTATGTTTGTGCAATCGCAGGTAATGCTTGAGCAATACTATTGTTTATCTCTGTAAATATAGTAAGTACATAAATACATCCCAACGCTCGAAAAGACTCTGTCAATCCATGACAAATCATCAAATCAATTTGTTCAAGTATAAGCTTTTGTAATGATGCAAGAGACTTAAACCTAAATACGCTCGATACAGAAGTTCTAAATACTCGCTTACTTGGTGAGATTTGTGCCTTTGTACGACTTGGTAATTGAGCTCTATAATTCCACAAATCTTCTCCGGCTCTATACCAACGCTTTAAATCCCACAATGTCATATCCAAAAACCAACATAGGTTCGTGCAATGTCCAAACGAATCCATAACCTGAAAAAGACGAATCGCCTCGTTGCGAATAGGATTTACAATATGTTCATGTGTTATCCTAATCCTTTTCCCCTTTACTAAATCATAAACATGCAAATTAAATTCTCGCATGGTGAATGGATTCTTAACGACCCTCCCCTCATTCGATTGGAATAATCGAATCAGTGAACGAATATCAAATCCATAGTATTTTCCATTTTCACATACCGAATAAAAGTACTTATTGGGCATGTCAATTATCGACTCCAAAGTACAAAAATCTTCCTCGTTTGTACACTTTTTTCTGTTAAATGATGCGTAACCATATTGTTTAATCTTCCACCTTATAGACCAGCCCTTTAATACCGCCCTTAGATAAGTATCACTTAATATAAACCGACCATTATTTGCCTTTTTACATTTATTTCGTTCAATCGTAACACCAGATTGCCTTAAATACTCCTTTACTTGCTTCTTTAAACTCTTGATATCTATATCATATAGTTGAGTTCGTATCTCTTTACCAATTTTACTCCTAAAGTCCAAAGATTTTATTGTGTCTAACGGATAGTCTTGTAATACCTTCTGTATAGTCATTACTATTTGTATATTAATTTGCATTCAAGTTCATTTTTATATCTTCCTATTTATAAATGGAAGAAAAACGCGATTCCTCCACAACAAAACAACCGCAAGAACCCATGCAAGAACCCATGCAAGAACCCATTCAAGAACCCATGCAAGAACCCCAGAAACTGGAATCTGAAACACAAGATCCAAAAAAAACAGATGACCCCGAAACACCCGATACACAAGAAACACAAGGAACACAAGAAAGGCCACAAGAAACACAAGAAACACAAGAAACACAAGAAACACAAGAAACACAAGAAATGCCACAAGAAATGCCACAAGAAATGCCACAAGAAACACCCAAAACACCCAAAACACCTAAAACAAAAGTAAAAAACAAAAAAACAAAAAGGAAAAAAAGAGAAAAGAGCTCTAAAAAGAAAGTTACGAGAGCATCAAAAGAATCCAAGTGTGTAACATGTTCATCTTCACTTCTTGTATCCGAATCTAGTTCTCGTGCGAGTTGGCTTAAAAGTCTTAATCGACTTGCTCTACCTGTTCATACACAATCATACAAAACACTCGCACACGAAGATTTCCCAATAACATTCCCGACAAAGGCGGACATATGTGTATGCGTTCGATTTAACGATGATAATATTAACGGAAAACTACTCTATTGGGCTGCAGATCCTTCGCCTCTTGGGTCATCTCTTAAAACCGCCGAGTATGCATATGGTGACTATACAAATATAGGAGTTGCCATCAAAGATTCCGAGGGTGTATACAAATTCCGAATGATGGCTCCACAAGCATATCTGTCAGAAGATGAATTATGGCAAAGACATTTTCATTTTATTCATCTTGATAACAAGAAATCAGACATAGAAAGACGTGTCATCAAAACCGTATCATGTTTCCCTCAAGATTCTTCGGCGAAGGAATCGGATTTAGAAAGCTTTATTAAGACACATGATATCAATACCGTCAATCATTCAATGTATGTTGATTATGATGGATACGTAAAGGCTAAGATGCATGGTATTAAGTGTATATGTGCACTCGAAGAAAAATATGCCATATCGGAAAAGGATATATGTATTCCCGTTGAAGAGGTAAAAGATAACAGGGACTTGAAGAAAAAAATAAAGGTCTTGGAAAAGCGAGAACCCTATCTCGTTTATTGTGCCAAAGAATCATGTAATGCCGCTAAGAAACTTATATCTAAACTTCAAGAAATTGGATTTACGAATGTATATTATTATGCTAAAGGCAAAGAGGGTGTTCCCGCATCGCTTTAGATGATTACAAAAAATAAAAATTTTTATTTATTTTAGTTATTAGTCGGGGATGGTCCCCAAGCTCGACGCATGAGAGTATGGCGATGAAGGAAGTAGTTGTCGATGGAATCTTCTAGGCAGTAAATGGAAGCGTCTACATGTTTTTTTTGCCCATAGCGATGTGCTCGTGCAATAGCCTGATCTTGAGACCACACCGTCCACATTGGCATGGTAAAGAAGACACGGTTATAGTATTGGAGATTAATGCCTACTGTTGCAATTGCGGATTGGCATATAAGGACCGTTGGTGGTCGAATATAATTTGAAATCATATTGCTAATAGACAGCGGAAGACAGTTTGTTACTTCGCGAATAACGTTTCGGTCAAAGTAAGACACCGAAGGAAGTACCTTATCTTTAGTGCGTGCATCTAAGCTACCAATGGTTGCTCTGGTCTCATCTTTGAAATACTCACTCAGCTCATGAATCTCATAATTAAACTTACAAAATACAATCGTCGGACGGTCGGGTTCCTTCTTAAAGTCTTCAATTATCCGTTTGTACTTTGCAAGTTTACCAAAATCAATAGGAGTGAACATTACGCTCTCGTCATATTTCTTGTTCAATGCCTTGTGCGGCACCGAAGGATTTAGGGTGCCCTGCATTTTCCGAATAGAAGCCTCGAGAAATCGAACACCCAAACGATTTATACGATTGTTCAAGGCAACACTCGAGCCTTTTACCTTGACAATACGGGTGCTCTTATCAGGAAATGAATGACGAATTTCAGGGACATCTTCTAGTCGACGTACCAGCATAATCTTATCAAGGTCTTCACGTGAACGAGATTTATAGAATTCATCGCCAAAGAGAAGAAAGTAGTTTCGAAATTCCGATCCTAGTTTAACAGGAGTCGCACTCAAAACCCACCAAAAGTCACTGCGTATCTCCATCAAGTTTTTCGTCTTTCGACTATACTTGTTAAGAATAAAGTGACCTTCGTCTATAACAACACGCTCAAATGTCTCATTGAAAACACGCGACGTTTCCCGAGACAAATAGCCCATTGTGTATATTTGGATTTCACCATTTCCTGAAACACGCTCTGGAAATACACTGAAGCGAATACATTTGTTCTTAAGATTCCGTTCCCAGTCCCTTAAAGTCATTTTGGGGATTACCAGTAACGTTCGCTTAGGAGATTCAGCTAAGAGACTAACCATCTGCAAGGTCTTTCCTAATCCCATTTGATCAGCTAAGATGCCTCCGCGAATAGAATTAGTTGTCAATTCTCTTTGCTTCATCCACTCTATTCCACAAAGCTGATGCTTAAATAGCTTCATATCTTTTGGAAACCAATGTAGTAAATCTTGAGAGTGTAAAATATCATAAAGTTAATACTTAAGTTCTTAATATCTTCATTTTTTATAAAAAAAATAGTGTTTAGAGTAAGTTATTACGAAGGAATACAGATTTTTCTGAGATAGAATCTTATGAACTTGATAAAATCAATCGATATTATGTTTAATTTTAGTATGTAAGAATTTATATTTAGTGAGTATGGTCGTTTCCTTTAATTTTATACCATTTTTTAATCATTCTAACCGAAATATATAAGAGTAGTGCAAATATTATAAAGTGTATCCAAGCAATTTTATCATATGGTCCCTTAGAATAAAATCTATGTATATGAACAGGAATCATAAGAGGAGTCATAATAAAAAAAATGGTAGCTATGGAGATATGTATAAAACGAAGTGACACGGTATAATTTGTAAATCCCATCCCAAATCCCAAAATCAAAAGGGTACATCCTATTATACTTGAATAAAAAGGTGTCATGCTCATTTACAGAGGAATGGAAAAAAATTATATATAATGCATATTCCCCATATATGAGCATTCTAAATTGGTTATTTACCTATTGCGGTGTATGTTATCTTCAAAGAACAGACTCCACGATACGGGGTGTCCACCTATGTAATCCATTTTAGTCCACGTCATAAGATCCGGTCCATCTTTTTTATTTTCAAGTTCAAGTGTCTTTTCATTAAATTCTCCGCATGTTATTTGAATATATTTCTTATAAGATTTAAAATTCATATAGTTGATGTATTGTATATGAGAACTCACGGTAGATCCGGGGGATCCGATGAACAAGTCTGCCTTTTCACATATTTTTTTTTGAATTAGAAACTCGGCGACACGACTATCATTGAATACACCTTGAAGTTTTACACGAGATTCATTATCGATCAAATCCTCTACAAATGTAATCTTAGGAAACCTTTTAAATAAGGAGTTTTCTCTTCGGTCAGTTATAACAAAAACGGCATCATACTTATTAATCCACGCTTGTAAGTTTTTTAGATATATAGCGTTATTTTTTTCAATCTCCTGTTTTGATTTATGCCAGTCGCCGAATCTTAGATGAATGGCGAGTACTTTTTTATGTAACGCATTATTTTCCGACCATTTTTTCCAAATACTTTCTACTGTTTCTTCTATAACTGGAATACACTTATCTAAATCTAGACAAATATCTCCGAGTAGTTTATATTTTTTCGCGGATGTTAAAAAGTTTGTAAAACACCGCGATGCGTTACTCTTATCGAAGGAAACTTCTTTAAAGAGATCAATATCAAATAACTTAGAGAATGTATCATGCATCTTAAATTGTTGTCTATAGTGAGCAAAACTTTTAATCTTTTCAACGTTATGATTGTCATCAATAAATATACAATTAGACATTCTACATGGAATCGAAATTTTATTTGGTAATTTTTTTTGGTTTTGTGAGTTCGTTATATATGAGTGTATCACTATGCCCTGTGGTAAATGTCTCTTAAAGGAATTATCTATATAATCTAATAAAATTCCAAATGATTTATCGGGTCTTCCGCAATGTACAAGTGGATGATGTATAAATAAATGTAGTTGTCGTTTAGATATATGTGCTAAAAACACAGCAGTTTCTAAAGAAAAAAGTTGATTATAATATCCTACACCGGTAAATAATACATAGTTGAGTTTTGGTACTCCATTATATTCGGGAGTGGAGGGGGTGTCGATAATTTCCTTGGACAGCTCATTTTTACAACGAACAAGAATAACTCCATTTTTAGGAAGCATTCTCGCATGTTGAAACGATTGTCGTTCCGGAGCTTGAATATCTGCATACGACTCGCCGCCATTTGGGAATCCTCTAAACCCTATATATGTATACTCATTTTTAAAAAAATAAAAGCACCCATCTCCTTTTTTATGAACAATTGCTCTATGACACCTATCTATTTTGTGAAGTTGAATACATGAATCCGGACTTGATGATGAACAAAACATAATTTCGTAATTGTTTTTACATACAAATTCCCATTTGTTGTTCTTTTTATTAATAAATTCTATTGTGAAATGACCAATTTTTTGCTCTTGTAATAAGTTTTCTTGAATTTCAGTGATTTCAGTGATATCAGTTACAGAGGTTTTTTTTTTATCATTATCTTTCGGATAGACGGGGTATATAGGGTTTTGGTCGTAGAGACAGCCCACAATGTTTTCTTTGACGAATCTTGACCAATCTTGATGTGATATTGGACATAGATGGATCTGATGTGACCCAATAGGCTTATCATAAAATACACGTTCTACTGCAAAAGCACGATGAAGTTCACCATTAATTTCCTTGGGAAAGTTCATATTCATGTTACAAAAGAAAATGTCTTCGTTCCCTCTATGTATACGATGAAATGGAGATCCCCGAAAGGGTTCGCATACTCGTATCATTGTTTTCACATTTCGTAACGAAAATCCTCCATTCCCAGCACACGTTTTTGCACATTGATTTGATTGTATCCAGGGGGCACCTATATAATCATATTGAAAATACTGGTCAGGAATCTTTCTATATATCAGAGCATCGGTTTGATATATGAGTATGTGTGAAAAATAAATGAATCTCTCATAGAATTCTGGTCTCTTCAATAGAGCCGAGTATGTTCCGCGGTCTACATTTACAAATGCTTCCTGAATAAACATGACGTTTTTCCATGTACCAAATAGAGAATGTACGTACTCTGCGTTTTGTGTTCCATGTACTATTGCAATTCCTATTTCACGTGGTTTATATATACGTAATACGGCATTCATTACCCATTCAATTTCCGGTTGCTTCCTAAATTCAATAAGACATATGATGAGTCTTCCTTTTTTCACACACTCAATATCCCCAGATGGTTTTGGGATTTTTTTTATCAAGTCTGTATATTCTACGAGTCTCGGATGCATTGTATTGTATAGTATATTTTGTCATACAATATAATAATGCAGTCTGTAATCAAAAATGTCAAAAATAATCAAGTACATATTCTATTTCTAAGTTTATTTCTTATTGCACTGGCTTTTGTATTCAACTTTGCATTTAAAAACGGTAAGCCTGCGTGTGAACCATACCTTATAAATACATATCTCTATCTCGCATTAGCAATTACATTTATTGGATTTGTACTTACATCTAAACAGGTAGAGAAACATACCAAGGAAATCCCGATACTCGCGATTTTTTTATTCACCCTTATTGGGATAATAGCACTTTCATACTCAAAAGGTATTGTATCTTCTCATATCATATGGTTAGGTATAGTATTGTTACTTGGACTTATGATAACGCCCTTATTCTATCTTGTAAAGAATGATAATAGTCAAAAAGTTTTTAGTGCACTCATATCTACTCTTGTTGTATTTTTTGTATCGACATTAGTAGCATTTATGGGACATGATTCTATCAAAGAATACCTAGGTCCCTTTGGACTCATGTTATTTGTAGTATTACTCAGTGTTATTTTGATAGAACTTTACTATATTTTCATTGCAAAAACTTACCCTGAAAATACACACAGAATGATCTCGTATTTTGTAATTGTCCTTTTTTCCTTTTATGTCGTTTATGATACTGTTCGAATCAAAGAAAGAGGTAAACTGTGCTCTGAAACCAATCCTGCAAATTATCCGAAGGAATCACTCTCTTTTGTTTTAGATGTCCTCAATATCTTTGTCCGTTTCCTTAGTTTAAGTAGATGAGTCGTCTAAAATAGGTAAATTCATAAGTATATTTCGTGCAAATTCAGAATGAGGTACACCATCAAACATTTTTGTTATATCCTTACCTCTTCCTACTTTGATAACATTTCCACCCGGATGATTTTCTTCATACTCTGTCACATCATATTTCACTCCTCTATATATTATCCAATGAGCATTTTTTCTCACCACTCTTTTCTTCGGAAGAATTAAGTGCTTTCCCCGTTTGAAAATTATTTTTAAACCATCATCGACAGTTTCTAAAGCACCCTCTATCCAAGCTTGTTTTTTAGAAAAAGCCTCTCCAACAATAAACAAATCTTTTTCTGGATTCAGTATAGATTTATATGTATTTTCTACGTCAACATAGGGGTTCCAATAATGAGTCCCATTTTTCCAGTAAAAGGACTCAACCCATTTTGGATCATGACCTAGTTGAAACTTTTCGACTATTTCTTTTGTCGGAAATGTCCCATGAATATAAGAATTACGAAGGTATTCTGCCTTTTTGGAATCAGCGTAAGCCAATTGAACAATGCCATCGCCTCTAGAAATCGTCTGTGGAACAAGGTCGTTCCCGCTATGACTTAGAAATCTTTGTTTTGTTTCCATTTCACCAAAGATACGAATGTAATTATTTGATGTCACTGTAGATAGGAGAGTTTTGTGTTTGTCAAAGTAGTTCATCTTTAGTAGAGCTTCCTGAGGTAATGCACATATAACCTTCTTTGAATGATAAATGGTTCCATCTTCCATATAAATTTTAAACCCGCCATTGATATCCTTTTCTATATCACAGACACCACCGCAAGTTGTCTTGATTTCACTTTGAATCTGTTGTTGTAAGCTCTTTATAAGATTTCCAAAACCAGATTTCATATAGTACATACGACCATCATTATACATCGATGATGTACTTTTCAAAAACCAATACGCCTGAGCATTTTGAATGTTTCCTAAATATCCCCATGACTGTATGAATCTATCAGTAGATGATGAATCCATCTTTCTTAAAAAATACTCAATTGTATTACTTTTGAGCTCTTCTTCATTAAATGAACTAGAAATCGTCTTTAGGGTCTTTCTGATAAAAGATACATCTTTTGTATGTGATGGATAAATCTTATGTTCTCTGTTCTCAATAGATAGTTCTTTACATAATTTTACTAGTTTTTTATGATGGGTTAAAGAATATCGTATACCTCCTACATCAAACTTTTTCCCATTTCGTTCCACCGTCTTTAAACGTCCACCAATTCGGTCTTTTTTTTCAAGTAATAATACATTAAGCAATCGTTTTTCTAGTTTCCAAGTTGCATATAGACCCGATATTCCGGCTCCTATTACTATAACATCATACATTAAATTATGTTAAGACTAAAAAAATACAACAAAATCATATGACTGGAGAAAATACTTCACAAGAGACTTTACAAGAGACTTCTAAAGAGACTTTACAAGAGACTTTACAAGAGACTTTACAAGAGACTTCTAAAGAAGCTTTTATTGAGAAAGCAATTAACGAGGTTGAAAAAAGAGTAGAAGATAGTATTTTATTCAGTAAAGGCGTTAAACTACTACATACAAATCCACGTGTATTTACGATTGAAAATTTTTTGAATGATGAGGAATGTGAGTATATTAAGAGCAAGGCGAGTACATCTCTTCGGGCAAGCGTTGTATCGGAAAGCAAAGGCGGTGTTGTATCTTCGGGTAGAACGAGTCAAACAACATGGCTAAGTTATGTCAATGATCCTATGTTGAATAATATATCCCAGAAGAGTGCGGATATTTTTTCAAAGATTCTTCCCAATGTCGAGTGGAAGAATTTCGAGCAACTTCAGGTTGTCAAGTACGAAAAGGGTCAGGAATATCGTTGGCATTGGGATGCATATGATTTTGATACGGATCGTGGAAAAAGATGTACCGCTGAAAGGGGTCAGCGTCTTTATACGGTCATATTTTACTTAAGTGATGTGGAAGAAGGTGGAGAGACAGGATTTAGAGATTTAAAGAATGTGGAGACAAACCAAAAGCCACTTTTAGTAAAACCGGTCAAGGGATCCGCACTTGTTTTTCAAAATACTTATGAAAATACAAAAAAAAGAGATCCTCTTTCATTACATGCGGGTATGCCTGTAGAGAGTGGTGAAAAGTGGATTGCCAACTTTTGGCTAAGGGAAATCCCATTTGATAAACCACGTACCCGATATGAACCTAAAACGGAAACACCCAAAACGGTTCAGCTCTCCCCAGAGATTCCTTTTTATTTACCACTTATGGTATCAAATTCGGAACATAATGATTATCACAAAGATTATAAGAGACTTTATAGAACACTTGGATATCTCATGGGAGAATTACGTACTTCTGGTGCTCTTTTCAATAAAGACCATTTACTTCAAGACTATTCATCTTTGAAAGAAAGCGATTATGCTATTGTAAACAACGTTTATCCAGAAGAAACTGCAAAGATTATAAGGGATTATTATGTAGATATGATTAAGAATAAGAATTTCCCACTTGGAGACCGACAAAGTAATAGATACAAAGCACGCAACGAAAAGATTAGTCGTATTATGAATTTTGACTTGGCTTCGCTTATTTCAAAGATTGTGGGTCATCCTATGAAAGCAAGTTATACATATTTGTCTGGGTATGTTAATGGAAGTGATCTTCCACTTCATGTAGATCGTGCAGAATGTGAATTTACGTGCTCTTTCCTTATTGCAAAGGATGATCTACAAAAATCCTGGCCTATTTATTTAGAAAAAATAACAGATAGAGGATGTACTGGACGATGTAATTACACTGTAACAGACGAAGAGTGTATTGCACTTGAATGTGAAGAAAACGGCTTTATGATATTCAGGGGTGCTTCTAAAGGTGGACACGCTCATATGCGTAAACCATACGAAGGCGAATATGCTTATTACCTTCTTCTCCACTACGTAAGAGCTTAAAGTAACATTTTTTGTCGATTTTTTGAAAGTATTTCATACACTCCAAAGGTGAAGAATATCCCAATACAAACCACGACATATTCCACACTGAGTAAAAATTCAAAATTAGGTATTCACATTCAAATCAACTTAAACAGCAAAGAGGTTCTTAATGATAGCCTGTATTACGGTTTTTGTCATTGTATTTCCGGCTTGTTTAAATGTCTGCATTTCGCTACATACACTTTCCCATGATTTATCAAATCCCTGTAACCATAATACTTCATAGGGAAATAAAAACCGATTTAACTTTGTAACCCAATAGCGTTCACAACGCGTTCTGAGACACGGACAGAGTCCAATTTCACCACAGCGTGTTCTATATATGGATACACCTAAATCAAGAATATGAAAGTGGTTATCTATATCGATATTTTTCTCTGAAAAGTCTTGTTTTATTTTATTCAAGACCAGGATATTTTTTTCCGTAGGTTGTTTGGGGTTCATAGTACCGAGGTCAAGAAAATCTTCTAGTTTTGGCTTAGTTTTGAGTGGCTCAGGAAATGCAAAGTCAGAACGTCTTGTTCCTACAATATATAGTCTACGGCGATTATGAGGTACTCCAAAGTCCTTAGAGTTTAGTATCTTCCAATGAATAATATAGTCTAACGATTTTAGCTTGCTCAGAATGAACTCAAACGACTTTCCCGAATCATGGGATACAAGATGAATAACATTTTCAAGAATGAAATTACGAGGGTGTTTTGTTTCAATATATTCAAAGATATAAAAGAATATACTTCCTCTCTTATCATTAAATCCATTTTTTTTTCCTAGAGTGGACCAACTTTGACATGGGAATCCTGCTACATAAAGATCTACGGTTGGCATATCATCAACGTCTCTTTTTGTAAGATCCTCATAAAATAGTTTTGGTGATTTATAGTGTGAATCTAGCTGTTTTTTTGCATGTATATCGCATTCAGATGAGAACTCATATGAATAGTCTATATTAAGAGATTCTAGTGCCGATTCCGGACACCCTATACCCGAGCAATCACTTCCAAACGAAATAGTCATTTATAAATAACTAAGTAAACAATATATGATACATAGACATACATTTGGTGATAAATTGAGATTTATTCATGAAGATCCTGTATCAAAAAATGGGTATTCTAGTATAGACATTGTGATAAACTTTGGATCCATTCACGAGCCGCCACATTTAAGAGGGGCGACACATATAATTGAACATATGTGTTTCAAAGGTAATAAAAAAATAAGGACACCAAAAAAACTACTTGATGCTCTTACACAAATGGGAGTTTATTCAAATGCATATACGGAAAAAGAATATACATTATTTGAGTTTCAAACTCCCAATGAAAACTTAGTTAAGACGATTGAAATCGCTTTGAATATGATTTTTTGTTCTATTTTCGATGAAACGGAATTCAAAAAGGAATATAACGTTGTGATAGAAGAAAATCATAGAAACGAACAAAACTTTGAAATGAAATTGAATGAATTCAGCGAAGCGATTTTGTTTAACAACACAAACTATCAATTTCCAATTGATACTCTATATTATCACAATAATCTACACACTATAGATGAAGTTTATAAACTATATAAATCAAATTATGTTCCATATAATACCGTTTTATCAATTTGCTCCGAAGTATCATTCCGTTCTCTAATAAGAATCTACGAAAAATTCGAAAAATTCGAAAAATCTGAAAAATCTGAAAAATCTGAAAAATCAGAAGATTCCACCATGATTCAAAAACGAATCATGAATCCTAAATCCTTAAACATTCATATTAAAAAGGAAAAACTAACAC
>Ga0129324_10000539_pt1 | contig 27240 bp, 27 predicted proteins | sample CPBDNA_7_FD_96879 | JGI IMG/M metagenome (GOLD analysis project Ga0129324, IMG submission 96879) | Freshwater to marine salinity gradient microbial communities from Chesapeake Bay, USA - CPBay_Spr_15_0.2_DNA | ecosystem: Environmental > Aquatic > Marine > Coastal | place: USA: Chesapeake Bay...
ATGATCATGATTGTGGATCGTTACGCCACGTATACGGGCTCAGATCCACGCCACGCCCCAGCCGTCTTGGCAACCATTCCCTACATCGAGCAAGTTTTCGGCGCTTGGCACATCGGTGGCGGGATAGGAACACTTGCCGAGGCATTAGAGAGACGGTGTGAGGAACGCAAAGTTGAAATTCGCACTGGGGTGACCGTGACCAACATTGAGACAATCAGTAACGCGGTGTCGGGAGTTCGACTCCAGACAGGTGAATTCATCGCTGCAGACCTCGTGGTCTCTAACTCTGATGCAACGCTAACCCAGAACCTGCTGTCACAACAAGATCAAAAGCGCACTCCCAAAATTGCCAATTCACCATCACTCGCTGGTTTCGTTTTGCTGCTCGCACTTGATGGAACTACCCAGGGACTTGCACACCACAATGTCTGGTTTCCCGAAAATTATGATGCCGAGTTCGACGCAATTTTTGGAAAAATTCCGACCCCCCCAGATGATCCCGCAATTTACGCATGCGTTCCCAATGACCCGCAAATGCGCCCATCGAAAGATCATGAGTCGTGGTTTATTTTAGTTAATGCGCCAAGGCACGATCCAAATGCACGCAATGGTTTCGATTGGGATGCGCCCGGATTCAAAGAGACATACGCGCAGAACATATTAGAGAAACTGGCAGGACGAGGAACTGATATCAGGCCCCGGATCAAATGGATGGAAATTCGAACACCCTCGGATCTTGAACGAGAAGTCATGGCGCCCGGTGGGAGCATCTACGGAACCTCGAGCAACGGTCCACGAGCGGCATTCACCCGGCCGGCCAATCAATCACAGATATCCGGGCTCTATCGAGTTGGCGGCTCCAGCCACCCGGGAGGCGGGCTTCCCTTGGTCGGCATGGGGGCCGAAATCACGGCGGAGCTCATCGGTCGGGCGAAGAAGTCGCACCCATAAAGCCGTACCAGCGGGCTAGTCGGCCACCTGCGGAAAGCATCCGGATTCGTTCCTCTGTCTGAGCCTGAGCATCAAGGGTTGTCACGACTACAAGTTGGTCCTCAGCACGAATACGAGTGTCTTCTCGCGGTACTTCAGCGACACCTGCTCGGATGATGAGCGAAACTAATGCTCCACGTGGCAATCCCATTTCCGCAACGAAGACGCCTACCAGCGCCGATCCTTTTGGAATATCGACACCCAAAACAGTTGCTGACATTCCATCGAGTGGAGCACTTTCCACTTCAAGTTCCCGCACCTGCTCAGGCAGACATACACCGATTCTGCGACCTAAGACCGCAATGAGTGGGGTTTGCAGGAGGAGAAGCAGGAATACAGAGATTAATGTTGCATCAAAAATTCTTTCAGCACCAGGAACCCCAAACCCTAATGGGATGGCTGCAAATACGATCGGGACTGCTCCCCGAAGTCCCGCTATGGAAACGAACGCAATTACCTTGCTGCCTAATCGAAATGGCAGAAGTGAAACGATGGCAGCGAGGGGCCTCGCAAAAAATATCAACAGCAGAACAGCTCCCAAGGCAAGTGGGATTGCTTCGGGCAATCGACCAACATCGGCGAGTAGCCCTAACATCACGAAAAGACTAATTTCAGCAATCCATGAGAGTCCATCCGAGAATCCCAAAATAGAGCGGCGATGTGGGAGTTTCTTTGCCGATCCGATCAAAATCGCGGAGATATAGACGGCCATGAAGCCGGATGAATGCAGAATCGATGCCGCTCCATAAGAAAATACAATGAGTGCCAGTGCCGCGATCGGATACAAGCCAACCCCTGGCAAGGCCAATCGAGGTAAAATAAAGCGCCCCAAATATCCGACCGTGATTCCGATAATGGCCCCACCGATTACTTCAGCAACAACCAAAATAGGGATTAACCACGCGGCAGTTTCTCCCCATGAACCACTTGCCACGATACTGACAATCACCACTACGGGTGCGTCATTGAACCCAGCTTCGGCTTCGAGCAATGTTCTGACTTTCTCATTAACCCTCATTCGGCGCAAAAGCGAGAAAACAGCTGCGGCATCGGTTGCTGCCAGCACTGTTCCCAAAAGGACGGCAAGTTGTGGATCAAAATCAAAGATGAAAACCAGCGGCAGTGCAACCACGCCGATACTGACGGCTATGCCTACCGAAGCTAGGGCAAGTGATGGTCCAAGTACTGGGCGTAGTTGTTCAACTTTGGTCGTCAATCCTCCATGAGCCAAAATTAAGACCAATGCCGAGTAGCCCAAGACAGTGGCGAGGGTGGCATCATCAAATGAAAGAGCCGGGATTGTTGCGCCAAGGACAAGGCCGAGAATCAGGTACAAAAGCAAGCCAGGAACCCCTAATTTTCCGGCAAAACGAACCGAGAAAATTGCCACCAGCACAATCAGAGCGCCCACGAAGGTGCCCATGGCCAGTACTTCAAGTCCCACGGTTGCACCCCCTCAATTTTTTAGACCCAATCGTCCTGGGGTAAAGGTATCTTGCACTTGTTACAAAATAGATTTTTGACTAAGGGAAAGAGAAGGGTGAAAACAAGGGCCTGAAGGTGGAAGGAGTGGACACGCTTGCCAATATGTGCAAAATGTGTCGAGGCAATAGAGTGCTCCCGTGAGTGAAATGGTCGCTGGTGAGGCACCCCAAGCGGATATACGTCATCAAATTCAGTCCAGCCTGGACCACTTCTTGGCAGAGCAGAAGCCAATTCTTGAAGCAATTGGACGCGAGACACTCCCACTGTGGGACAGCGCCAAAACCCTTCTAAACGGGGGCAAGCGTCTGCGCCCACTCTTTTGCTATTGGGGCTGGAGCGCGGCTTTTGGTGAGGCTAGCCAGCGCGATTCGGTGATCACGGCAGCAAGTTCCCTTGAATTTCTGCAAGCGTGCGCTCTCATCCATGACGATGTCATGGATGGCTCGGACACTCGGCGTGGTCTTCCTGCTGCCCACCGCCAATTTGCCAGCATGCATCGCGGTAGTCAGTGGCTGGGAATCCCAGATCGTTTCGGTGAGGGCTCCGCAATTCTGCTCGGGGATCTTTGCCTGTCTTGGGCTGACCAACTTCTTCTCACCTGCGGCCTTCCCGCGGAGAACCTGAATGCCGCCAAGTCGGTCTACAACGAAATGCGTACCGAACTCATGGCTGGGCAATACCTCGACCTACTCGAACAAGCCCGCGGTGGCGGCTCCGTAGAACGAGCCCTACGAGTTGTTCGATACAAATCGGCGAAGTACACAATCGAGCGGCCCCTACACATCGGCGCGGCACTTGCACTCGCCCCCCAGGAAGTCTTTGATGCCTACACGGGTTATGGACTTCCCCTTGGTGAGGCTTTCCAACTGCGCGACGACATCCTCGGGGTTTTTGGGGATCCGGAGGTCACAGGTAAGCCTGCAGGTGATGACTTACGTGAAGGAAAGCGAACGGTTCTCATTGCAATTGCAACAGAAAGAGCAAATGCGGTTCAGCTCAATTCATTACATGAACTCTTGGGCGACGAACACCTTTCCAGCAGCGGCATTGAAACCCTTCGGGAAATAATCTGCGACACAGGGTCCCTCGATTACACCGAGAATTTAATTTCTCAGTTATTAGAGGAATCTCTCAGTGCACTCGATGCTGCACCCCTTGACCAAAGTGCGGTAACCGCACTCACAGATCTTGCCCACAAATCAGTTCAAAGGAGCCTGTAAACACATGTCGAATTCGCTCATTAGTCGGTTACTCCCCACCCAACGCACCGTGACCGGTCCAACCGACAACGTCATAGTTGTGGGAGCAGGCCTAGCTGGCCTTTCCGCGGCAATGCGCTTAGCCGGTGCGGGACGTACCGTGACGATTGTGGAACGTGAAGCCATCCCTGGTGGTCGCGCTGGACGCATCGAAATGAAAACTGAGAGTGGCACCTATCACGCCGACACGGGTCCAACCGTTTTAACAATGCCTGACCTCATTGCCGACTGCTTCGATGCTTTGGGTGAGAACATGGATGACTGGCTCACCCTCGAACCGGTGGCACCCCTGTATCGAGCATTTTACGCGGACGGATCAGTTCTTAATGTCCACAGTGACGTGGACCAGATGGCCCAAGAGATTTCTGAAGTCATTGGTGACGAGGAAGCTCAAGGTTTCCGGAAATACGTTGACTTTGTCTCCAAACTTTACAAATATGAGATGAAGGATTTCATCGATCGCAACATTGACTCGCCACTTGACCTACTCACGCCTGATTTGGCTAAACTCGTTGCAATTGGTGGATTTCGCAAGCTTGCGCCAAAGGTGCGGGACTACATGAAAGACCCCCGGACCGAGCGCGTTTATTCATTCCAAGCAATGTATGCCGGACTGTCGCCCTATGACGCCCTCGCAATTTACGCCGTAATCGCCTACATGGACTCTGTTGCTGGAGTCTTCTTTCCCAAGGGAGGCATGCATTCGGTTCCGAAGGCCATGGCAGCCGCGCTGGAAAAGAACGGCGTGACCATTAAATACAACACAACGGTGGAATCAGTAGTTCACAGCGGCGGACGTGCATCTGGCGTGCTCACCTCCAATGGTGAATTCATGGAGGCCGACGTCGTCGTTCTTAACCCAGACCTTCCTGTTGCTTACCGTGAACTTCTCGGCACTGAGCCGTGGTCGGTTAAGCGCCTGAATTACTCGCCATCATGTTTTTTGATGCTCGCAGGTTCAAGCCAACGTTATTCTAAGATTGCTCACCACAACATTCACTTTGGTCGATCATGGAAAAATGTTTTCACTGAATTAATTGATGACAAAAAACTCATGACCGATCCAAGTATTTTGGTCACCAATCCAAGTTATTCCGATCCGAGTTTGGCTCCCGAGGGCAAAGAGCTCTACTACATTCTTTTTCCCACCCCCAACCTTGATGCGTCAATTGACTGGAAAGAAATCGGCCCTCGCTATCGCGATGAGTGCTACCGAGTACTCGAAGAACGCGGCTATGTTGGCTTGCGTGATTCAATCGAAATTGACAACATCACGACTCCCCAAGACTGGGCCGACCGCGGAATGGAACGCGGTGCACCATTTGCTGCTGCCCACTCATTTGGTCAAACTGGACCATTCCGACCCGGCAACATGTGGGGCGAAAACGTAGTGTTCACCGGATCAGGAACCCAACCTGGCGTGGGTGTACCCATGGTCTTGATCTCAGGACGACTGGCTGCCGAACGCATTACGGGCAAAGACCACAACTACAGGTCACGGGCGACTAGGTGAATCGACTGCACGCAAAGGAATACAAAGAAGCCGGCATCACAGATCCGGATCTCATTGCCTCCTACGAAGTGTGTCGGGAACTTAATGCATCACACGGAAAAACGTATTACCTTGCAACACTTTTGCTCCCGCCCGGCAAAAGACCCTATGTTCACGCACTTTACGGATTCGCGCGCTACGCAGACGAGATCGTTGACGACCTCGATTCAACCCTGAGCGACCAAGAAAAGGCTGATTGGCTAAAAACCTGGGGCGAGGCTTTTATGGCCGATGTCCAAAACGGTGAATCGAGTGACCCTGTGTGCCGCGCGGTGGTTCACACTGTTCGACGGTGGGAAATTCCGCTGGATCTTTTTGACGCTTTTTTGCATTCAATGACCATGGACCTCACCGTCACCGAATACAAAACATTTGATGACCTTTACGAGTACGTCTATGGCTCAGCCGCTGTTATTGGATTGCAGATGCTCCCCATTTTGGAGCCGACCGATCCGCAGGCCTACGTTTACGCAAAGGATCTCGGGGTTGCTTTCCAGTTAGCAAACTTCATCCGTGATGTGAATGAGGACCTCGACCGAGGCCGCGTCTATCTACCCCTTGACGAACTCGAGAGGTTTGGCGTCACCCGTGCGGATCTGGAAAAACGCGAACTCACAGAAAACATAAAAGCGGCCCTTCGCCACCAAATTGATCGCGTCCGTCGGCTCGACGAACAATCACGCGCCGGTATTGAAATGCTGCACCCTTCTTCGCGTGACTGCATTAACGCTGCACGAATCCTTTACTGCGGGATCGCAAACAAAGTCGAAGAAATTGATTTTGAAGTATTTAAAAAACGGGCTCGCGTCTCCCCTCGCACCAAATTCTGGGTCGCCTTCCCCGCCTGGCGTCATGCGCGCAAGGCCCGACGCAAATTCGGGCCGGGAAATGTTCGGGGAATTCACCCAGCGTAGCCACGAAAACAAGATCTACTTACGCCAGATTGGCGGTCCCGAAGCAGGCGTCCGATCAATTCCTCGCCGGCCCCAGAAGACCCACAGGCTTAGTGAGAGCAGGATCAAGGAAAAGCCAAAGAGTATGTCTTCGACCGGTGCAAAAGCTATCCGGCCGTCGCCCAAAAATACTGGTGCGCTGTCTGCGGGTGAGCTTCCACCAATGATTGTCGTTCCGTCATATTTGACAATTTGGGTCCCGGTAAATAAACCATTGGTAATTAATTGGAAAAATACGATTATCGCGTAGGAAACCCAAAAGATTGGTCTGGTAACCATTCGGGTTTTGAAGGCGAACAGATCAAGTAGGACCGCTATTACGACCGCAAGTATTCCAATTGCCGTGTATGTCATGAGACTTCGTCTCCGGCCCGCCAGCGCGGGGATGTCGTTCCCTTAACGCTTCGCACAGCTTCCAATGTAAGAATGGCAGCGAATGGAATAACGATAAAGAAAAGTAGCTCGTCGAGTGGGATGTCTGCTGGGAGGTATACCCCAAGAATCCGAGACTCGGTGAAGTACCAGTGCCCTTGACCAATCGCATACGCATCCCAGAGGAGAAAAGGCAGTAAAACCGGTGCAATGGTGAGGAGTAGTCGTTTGGGCCTACGCAAAACTCGACTGCGGAGAAATACCTCAAGCCAAATGGATCCAAGGATTACAAAGACCAATACCGCAACATAACTCCAGCGGCCAAAATCCATGAAATCTCCCACGGCACCATAATTGCCTACTGTGAGGTCTGAGCAAACTGGGGATCCCCTTTCGGGGGCACGAAAAAATTACCGCATTGCCTTACTCGGTGCTGAGAGTTCAGGGAAAACCACTCTTGCCACTGATTTAACCGCAGCCTTACGCGATAGAGGCTACAACGCGGGAATGGTTCCGGAATACTTGCGAACTTGGTGCGAGGAAAACTCCCGACTACCCGAGTTTGACGACCAAGACTTTATCCTTCACGGACAACTTGCCTGTGAAGAGTCAGCAGCAACTCAATTTGATGTTTTAATTTGTGATCCGGCGGCTATCACAACGGGTTTTTACTCATTAGAATATTTCGAATCCGATCTGCATTTGGATAGGGGCTTACTCGATCGCTACGACCAAATTTTTCTGTGCGATATCGACTTCCCGTGGCAACCCGATCCACTTCGCGACAGTGAAGCTACGCGAGAGCACATGCACTCCTTAATCGTGACCTATCTCACGCAAACACATGAAATTGCCGATGGAGGAATCCCGCTTCTCTCCCAATCCCGACAGCAACGGTTAGCCCGCGCATTGTCCTTACTCTCACTCCCTGAACTTTCCCTATGAACTCGCTATACAAACTCTCCCCTGAGCACACCCGTTGGGTCAAGGCGTGGCAACCCCTTTCCCTCATGGATTCCACATAGACTCCCAAGAATGGAATCCTCTGTTCCCGGTGGCCTGGTTGGCCAAACCTTGGATCAGCGATATGAAGTCACGTCTTTGCTTGCCCGAGGCGGAATGGCCACCGTTTACCTTGCTACCGACCTTCGACTTGATCGGGTTGTTGCCCTCAAGGTCATGCACCCCCATTTGGCGAATGACCCAGGATTCGTGGCCCGTTTTCAGCGTGAAGCTCGAAGTGCCGCCCGACTCTCGCATCCACATGTTGTTGGGGTTTACGACCAAGGAAGCTCGGACTCTCACGTGTATTTGGCTATGGAGTATTTACCAGGTCGCACATTACGTGACGTGTTAGACGAGTATGGCCCACTGAGCACGGAACAAGCCTTGGTCTTGCTTGACCCAGTAATCGAAGCCCTCGCTGCGGCACACGCAGCTGGATTCGTTCATCGCGATATCAAACCTGAAAATGTATTGATCTCCGACGATGGTCGGGTCAAAGTTGCTGATTTTGGTTTGGCGCGTGCGCTAACAACAAGTGATTCAACCCAGACAACCGGCATGATTATTGGCACGGTGAGTTACCTCTCCCCCGAGCAGGTTGAACATGGCGACGCAGACGCGCGCTCAGACATTTACTCAACCGGAATTTTATTTTTTGAGATGATCACCGGATCGGTTCCCCACTCCGGTGAAAGCCCACTCTCAATTGCGTACAAACACGTGAACTCGGACGTACCACCACCTTCGAGTGTTGTTAGCAATATTCCTTCCGAAGCAGACGCGCTTGTTCTTTCTGCCACAAAGCGCGATCCTGCATTGCGTTACCAAACTGCGCAGGATTTTTTAGCTGACGTACGTCGAGTCCGCAAAACACTACCGGCACCCAAACCCTTTGTTGACGTGAAAAACACTCTCATAGTCGATCGCAAAGACTTTGAGGCACTCGCAGGAAGTGAAAAAACAACGGATCAGACTTTTCACCCGAAAGACTTTCCCCAACGTAAAAGGAAAAGACGGGGCCCGTGGTTTGTGCTCGCACTCGTGGTTGGTGTTCTCCTAGCAGGTCTTGGCGGCTGGTGGCTTGCTGCCGGTCCGGGGCAAAATATTGAAACCCCGAATCTGGTTGGCAAGACACTCGAAGAAGCCCAAGGTGTACTCCTCGCGACAACCGAGACCGAAGAAATCACCATAGCCGGGGGTGACCCAGTATTCAGTGAAACAATTCCACTTGGTGTAATCGTTGCGACCGATCCGCAACCTGGTTCAGGTATCAACCCGACGGGCACTATTACCGCGAATATTTCCCAAGGCCCTGAGCGCTACTTAGTCCCTGATGTCACGGGAATGACACCACAGGCAGCGACTGCTGCGATCACCGCTGCCAATCTCACATTAGGTGGTCGAACTGAAGCATTTGATGACAATGTAGCTACGGGCCAGGTCGCTAAGACCACACCAAAAATTGGCAGCGAACTCAAACCCGGCGAACGAGTTGACCTCGTGATCTCAAAGGGACCCAAACCCATTGAGATTCCAAAAGTGGTCGGCAAACCGATTAAGACCGTTGAAGCAAACTTGACCAACCTGGGGCTAGAGGTGGATCGCAGCAATGTGTTCTCAGAGACCGAAAAGAAGAACACCGTTATCTCAATCAAACCCAAAGCGGGAAACATTGTTTCTTCGGGTAGCGTGGTGGAAGTTGTGGTCTCAAAGGGTCCACCCCCGGTAACGGTTCCCAATCTGGTTGACATGCCACGCCAAAAAGCTATCGCGGCACTCAAGAAAATCGGGCTTCGAGCAAAGGTTGAAGTGGGTACTGTTGCACCGCTTAATCGTGTTATCAGTCAGAGTCCTGCCGCGGGAACAGAGATTCCCAAGGGCTCCACGGTCACGATCCGAATCATCTAGTCAACGAGTGAGCGCTTCTCTGGGAAGCTCCACGAACCTTAATAGCCTTCGACGCCTTCGTGGATCAATAGTTTCGCTTTAACCTCAACCCCGTAGCTGTAGCCACCAATTCCTTTGCCGGCCACAACCCTGTGACATGGAATCACAATCACTAATTCATTACGTCCACATGCAGTGCCCACTGCCCGTGCGGCCCCTGGATAGCCAGAGCGCGCAGCGAGTTCACCGTAAGTTTGTACTGTCCCTGGCGGGATCTCACGCATTGCGGCATAAACGTTCACCGTGAATTCCGCATTGGTGTTCTGGACCGATATTTGATCGAATGAATCCAGCACACCTTCACGGTATTGCGCAAATGCGTCATGCACGAGTGACTTTTTGCGAGCTGGTCCTTCAACATCACGAGGATCAAACCGAGCCGAGATCATCTGCTGACGGTTCTCATCGAAAACAAAATAAACAACACCAGCGGGAGTCTTAGCTGTGCCGTGCCAACGGGACATGGGTGAGTTACCTTTTGCTCAACATATCTGCCACCAGGAATGCGAGCTCCAAACTCTGCTCACGGTTCAAGCGAGGGTCGCAGGCAGTTTCATAACGTTGGGACAAGTCACCCTCGGCAACACCCGCGGTACCGCCGACACACTCGGTAACGTCGTCACCGGTGAGTTCAATGTGGATTCCACCAGGGAATGTTCCGGCCTCACGGTGAACAGCAAAGTAACCCTCTACTTCGGTGATCACGTCATCAAATAACCGAGTCTTGTATCCATTTGCGCTTTCACGGGTATTCCCGTGCATCGGATCACAGACCCACACGACAGGGATTCCGCTGGCATCTACTTTGGCCACAATGTCGGGCAACTTGTCACGAACCAGATCAGCACCCATTCGAGTAATCAACGACAGACGACCCGGAATGTTATTTGGATTAAGAATCCGGGCTGCTTCAACAATGTCCTCTGGGGATGCGGTCGGTCCGACCTTCATTCCAATGGGATTGGAAATAGTTGATGCGAAATGAATGTGCGCTCCATCAAGTTGACGGGTTCGCTCCCCAATCCACAGGAAGTGACCTGACACGTCGTAGGCATTACCGGTTCGTGAATCAATGCGGGTAAGTGCGCGTTCGTAGTCCATGGAGAGAGCCTCATGCGCGGCATAGAACTCAACCCGCTGGAACTCGTCGGGGTCAGCACCACAGGCATGCATGAACGAAAGTGCTTTATCGATGTCGCGAGCCATTAGTTCATAACGTTGCCCAGCAAGGGAGTCGCGGACAAAGTCCTGATTCCATGCGTGCACTTGACGCAGATCAGCGAACCCTCCCATGGTGAATGCGCGGACAAGGTTGAGTGCAGAGCCTGATGCATGGTAGGCCCGCAACAATCTTTGTGGATCGGGTCGGCGAGCACCAGCCTCAAATTCGAGTGCGTTTACCGCATCCCCCAGATAGGAGGTCATTTCAATTCCATCGCGCATTTCAATTGTCTTACTGCGAGGTTTGAAGTACTGACCGGCCAGCCGACCCATTTTTACAACGGGCAATGATGCGCCATAGGTCAAAATGACGGACATTTGAAGTACTGTTTGCAAACGGGCCCGGATCGAGTCAGCTGTGTTTGCTTCGAATGTTTCCGCACAATCGCCTCCGGTGAGGACAAATGCTTCACCGCGACCCGCCGCAGCAAGACGATCGGTGAGTTGATCACATTCCCCCGCAAAGACCAATGGGGGCATTTGCCGTAGTTTGGCCACTGATTCCTCGAGCTCAACAAGATCTGGCCAAGGAGGCTGCTGGGCAGCTGCCAAATCGGGCCATTCCAAATTCATGGGGGTTTCCACCCGACCACGAGTCTTCTGCACCTGCGAGGAATTCATGCGCTCAGCGTAGAGGGTTGGCTCAGCCAAAGAATGCGGCGGCTTCACGGTAGCGCTCAATGGGGACCGTCTTGAGGGTACCCGTGGCTTCGGCGAGCGGTACCCGAACAATGTCGGTACCGCGAAGCCCCACCATGGTTCCCCATGCTTGATCCTTCACCGATTCAATGGCGTTGAGGCCAAATCGGGTCGCGAGCACCCGATCGAATGCCGTGGGAGAGCCGCCGCGCTGCACGTGGCCAAGGACCGTGGTTCGGGCTTCATGGCCCGTGCGCGCCTCTAATGCCCCAGCGAGCCACTCCCCAATGCCGGAGAGCTTGACGTGACCAAAAGCATCTAGGGTCCCGTCCTTTGTGACTAGGTCACCATCCTTGGGGAGTGCTCCTTCGGCTACGCAAATAATCGGTGCATAGTTAGTTTCGAAACGTGAGTTAACCCAGCCAACGACTTCATCTAGATCAAATGGCACTTCGGGGATCAGGATTGCATTCGCTCCACCTGCCATACCGGAGTGCAGTGCGATCCAACCGGCATGGCGACCCATGACTTCGCAGATCAAAATCCGGTGATGCGACTCTGCGGTCGTGTGCAAACGATCCATTGCTTCGGTTGCGATTGTCACCGCGGTATCAAACCCAAATGTGTAATCGGTTCCGCTGAGGTCGTTGTCAATGGTTTTTGGGACCCCAACGACGGGGAATCCTAATTCGGTGAGCGCGGTTGCCACACCCAGCGTGTCCTCGCCACCAATAGCAATGAGAGCGTCAACACCAAGTTCAGCCATGTTGGCTTTGATCCGTTGCACTCCCCCGTCTATTTTGATCGGGTTGGTGCGTGAAGAACCCAGAATCGTTCCTCCGCGTGGCAAAAGCCCTCGGACGGATGCAACGTTGAGTTCCATCGTGAGACCTTCTAATGGACCTTTCCAGCCGTCACGAAAACCAACGAATTCAAATCCGTATTCGGAAACACCGCGTCGGACAACAGCGCGAATAACGGCATTAAGGCCGGGGCAATCTCCGCCACCTGTGAGGACTCCAACGCGCATGTGACACACCTTTCACCAATGTGATCCGAACCAACGGATCTTTCTTGTCAAGCGATGAATGTAAACGCTATCACTGAGGCATTCTGTTCAATGACTACCGCACTGGCCATCTGACGCAAATGTCAGGCCGGATGTGAGTTGCACGGGGTACCGTGACGCCATGCACCCTATAGATCGCGTTCTGGCAATTGATGCTGGGACGACAGGGCTGACCGCCCTACTTGTTTCCCATGAGGGGTTGATCGCGGCCAAGGGTTACCAGGAATTCCCCCAGCACTTCCCCCAAGAGGGTTGGGTTGAACACGATTTAGGTGAAATGTGGAAGGCAACTTTGGCTGCAACCCAATTGGCTTTGGCCGAGCACGAGTCAGAACACGGTAGTGCACCACGCATTGTTGCTGTCGGAATCACCAACCAACGCGAAACTGCCTGTTTTTGGGACCGGGAAACCTTGGGATCACCACGCAGGGCGATTGTTTGGCAGGACCGACGCAGCGCTGATATTTGTCAGAGGCTGATTGACAAGGGGATAGAAACGCGTGTTCGGGAAATCACAGGATTACGACTTGATCCATACTTCACCGCAACGAAATTGCTGTGGGTCAAAGAAAATGACCCCCATACCTGGGCCCAGGTGGTTGCCGGCAGAGTTGCCATTGGCACGGTTGACTCATACTTGATTGCTCGACTGACGCGCGGACTTGAACACGTGAGCGATCACACTAACGCGTCACGAACACTGCTTTACGACCTAAATTCTGGGACCTGGAGTCCTGAGTTAATGGAGCTTCTTGGCATACCGGAAGCCTCGCTGCCCACGATTGTTTCCTCTTACGGGCAAATTGCTCGCACTGACCCCGACGTCTTCTTGGGTATCGACGCACCGATCAGCGGGATTGCGGGTGACCAACAAGCCGCACTCGTCGGTCATGCCGGATTCACTGCAGGCGATGCCAAATGTTCCTATGGAACGGGATCCTTCCTGTTGCTTCACACCGGGGAAAAAATTATTCACTCACCCCACGGACTACTCACCACGGTCGCTCTCGCCCACCCTGCGCAGTCCGATGTCACTCGGCGCGATTTTGCACTTGAAGGATCTATTTTTGTCACCGGTGCCGCCGTTCAATGGTTACGTGATGGACTGGGAATAATCGAAAAATCCTCAGACATTGAAGGACTAGCCAATACGGTTTCCGATTCCGGGGGAGTTATTTTTGTTCCTGCACTTACCGGCTTAGGGGCACCGGATTGGGATCCCCATGCCCGCGGTCTCATCGTCGGGCTCAACCGAGGAACAACCGCAGCCCACATTGCCCGAGCAACCCTTGAAGGGATCGCCCTTGAAGTGCGCGATGTCGTCGACTTAATGACACAGGAGACCGGGGAGGCACTCCCCTACCTCGCGATTGATGGTGGCGCATCCTCTAATGACCTGCTGTGTCAACTTCAGGCCGACATCACACGGCTATTGATCAAAAGATCTGAGCAAGTCGAAATAACTGGATTGGGTGCCGCATTCCTTGCCGGACTTGGAGTTGGCTTTTGGAGAGATACCCAAGAAATTTTTCACCTAGCGCGAATTTCTGGGGAGTTTTTGCCAAAAGATGATCGAGAAGGTCTTCATGTTCAATGGCGCGATGCCATTTCACGCTCCCTCAACTGGGCTAAATAACTAGCGCAGCGAACTTGCGGCATCGGCTAACTCACCCTGAGAAATGAGTTCCTTTGCGCGAGTCGCGTACATGTCAACATATTCCTGGCCAGAGAGTGTCATGAGTTCATACATGACTTCATCCGTCACCGAACGTAAAACAAAACGATCATCTTCGAGGCCTTCATAGCGGGAAAAATCCAACGGTTTGCCCACACGAATTCCCACTCGCTTAAGCCGAGGTCGTAGTTTTCCGGGAGGTTGAATCTCATAGGTATTGATCATCGCGACGGGAATGATAGGGACATGGGCCTCTAGCGCCATCCGGGCTAGTCCAGTCTTGCCCCGATACAGAATTCCGTTGGGTGAACGTGTTCCTTCTGGGTAAATTCCTAAAATATCTCCTGCATCCAATACCCGTAGCGCCGTGTGAATTGCGGCCTCCGAGGCCCTGCCCCCAGAGCGATCAACGGGAAGCTGCCCCACCCCGCTCATAAACAACTTTGTGAGATAGCCCTTGATTCCTTTACCCGTGAAATAATCACTCTTAGCCAGATAAGCCATGGGACGCTTGGCAACGAGCGCCAAGTAAAAGGAGTCTGAAAAACTCAAGTGATTACTTGCGAGAATTACTCCACCTGATTCCGGGATATTTTCTTGCCCCTCAGCCCAAGGTCGAAAAAGGATTTTGAGCCATGGCCCGAGCAGGATGTGTTTAATGATCCAATACAGCATCCGCTCACCCGCCTCTCGTGTCTTTAAGAATCACCGAAGCCTAAGGGTCCACCCGATGTCCAAATTTTAGCGGTCCGCAGCCTCGCCCTGATCATAGGCGTACGCTCTATCAAGTACGGACGAAATATCGAAATGATGGAATGACGCAATGAATGAATCAGGAGATCCCAATGCCACTGGCAGCAGGCGCGCAACCGTGGAGCATCGACCCACCCGGCCCATCAGCCCGAATCGGCGTTCTACTCATTCATGGGTTCACCGGCTCACCAGCCTCCATGGCCCCCTGGGGTCAAGCGCTTTCCCAAAACGGTTGGTCTATCCGGGTACCACGCCTTCCCGGTCATGGATCACGCTGGCAGGACATGAACCTGACAACATGGGAGGACTGGTACGCCGAAGCCGAACGTAATTTGCGCGATTTACAAACTAAGTGCGATCAAGTTTTTATTTGCGGACTCTCGATGGGCGGATCCCTTACCCTCAGGCTCGCGGAGCAACACGGTAACGAGATTTCCGGGATAGTTTTAGTTAACCCCGCCGTGCACTCAGAACGAGCAGATCGTCATTTGCTCCCCATCGTCTCAAGGTTTCTCAAATCCTTCCCCGGAATATCAAACGATATTGCCAAACCCGGACAGGACGAGGTCGCATACGAAAAACTTCCACTCAAGGCAGCCTCCTCACTTGCCCAATTGTGGAAGTTAGTCAAAAGCGATATCGGCAAGGTCAGCCAACCCGTATTGCTTTTTCGCAGCCTGCAAGACCACGTTGTTGAGGCTTCCAACTCGCAATGGATCCTCGATCATGTTTCTAGCACGGATAAAGCGGAAGTTACCTTGGAAAATTCATTCCATGTCGCGACACTTGATTACGACGCGGAACTTATTGAGACCGCGAGCGCTGAGTTCATCAAGCGCCTCATAAACGGGTAAAAGGAATTAGCCTCATGACAATCACTCCACCTAACCCAGAAGACCCACAAGATCCCGAGAAAAACAATGATGCATGGGATGCAATCGTTGCTGATCTCAGTGGTCAAATTGATCTTGGACCACATTTTCGCAGTGATCCCACTCCACAAGAACTAATTCCCGAACGCGATTACATTGATGAATATTTTGATGAAGGTTATGTTCCTCCTGAACCACCTCAACTCACAGCCCCCAGTGATGCAATCGCACGTTTCGCTTGGGCTGGAGTACTAGGAGGACCCGTGATCTTGCTTTTGAGCTTCGCGCTGGAACTTGGTGGCGCCATTTCAACCGTAGGACTCATTGCCACCATTGGTGGTTTCGCGTTCCTCATGTCAAAACGAGACAGACATATTCCACCCGGCGAGGATTACGGTGACGGGGCCGTCGTCTAACTAGATGGCGAAAACCTTAGCCTGGCCAGGTCGGCAGCTCCTACGATTCCCGCTTCATTACCAAGTTGGGCAGCGTGAATTTCCGGAATTGGGCGGTAGTGTTTCCCAATAATTCGATCTGCCAGGGTTGCTCGCGCACTAGGTAAGAAAAATTCGCTCGCCTTACTTGCTCCACCGCCAATCACGAAAATTTGCGGATCCAATATCGCACTCAGACTCGCTAACCCACGTCCGAGCCACACACCGAGTCGCTCTAAAACCTCAATTGCAACCGGGTCACCTAGCGTGGCAGCTTCCGTAACGTGTTCACCCTGAACCCCTTCGGGGCTGCCATCACCCAGTGAAAGGAGAACTTGAGCTTCAAAGAGCCGTTCTGTCGCCATGGCTCGTGCATCGCGCACCAAAGCGTTCCCGCTTGCGTATTGCTCCCAGCACCCTTTGCGCCCGCAGCCGCACAAGAGCCCGTCAGCCACTGCGCCCATGTGACCGATCTCCCCTGCTGCGCCGTGTGAGCCGCGGAAGAGCACACCTCCAAGAACAATTCCACCACCGATCCCGGTCCCAATTGTCACTGTAACTACGTCCTGGAAACCTTCACCGCCGCCGAATCGAGCTTCACCCCAAGCGGCCGTATTTCCGTCGTTCTCAACGAGGACGGGTAGGCCGGTGGCTTTCTCGAGAATTGCAGCAACGGGAACATCGGCCCACTGAAGATTGGGGGCGTACAGAACAGTCGTGCTGCCAGCATCAACCGGCCCGGCAACACCTACGCCAATTCCCGTGACTCTTCCATCAACACGCGAGATCGTTTCGATGATGGCTTCTGAAACTACTGATAGAACCGCGAATGCGTCAGCACGAGGAGTTTTTTTGTAAACCTTGGTCAGAATTTCACCTTGGGTATCAACCACTCCAGCAAGTATCTTGGTCCCCCCAATATCAACCCCGACGCTGATTCCCATGCGCGCAACACTAGTCAATGATGTGCAGCCAGCGGATTTCATCTACCGCAGTTTGCGCTGTATCCGCTTGTCTTAGCCCACTTCTGATCCCGACACCGCCAAGCATTGAAACTATGGGGGCTACGTCTAATCCGGTAATTTCACTCGGCATTAATTCAGTTATTGATAATGGGGCACCCATGGAAATCAACCAACTACCTAGATCACTGGTTGATTTATTCTCATCGCGCTCATCGTTCATAATCGGGGCCACTCACTTTCTTTGACAGAAAAGTCCACCTCAAATTTATTTTTTGAGAGTCGCACAGACCCCGCCTCCATTCGCGAACAGGCTGCAGGAAGTTCGACAAAACGTCGCACACCACCCACATCCATTACTAAGTGATTGCGGGCAATTCCGATTGCCGGATCGCTTTTCCTGACACCCTTCCACTTGACGTGAAATGCGAACGCCGATGCACCCAGTTCGACAAGGTCACCACGCCCGGTGAAAACTCTGATCGATTCACATTGTGAGATCCATTTTTTTGACAGTGGCATCCGTGTTGAAGCAAGCCACGCCCGTTGCACTTGGCGTAAATCACACGCAACTCCGACCAGTGCAAGTTGGGTAAGTGATCTGAACAATGCCTTCGGACTTGGTTGATTTTTGGCAAAATCCAATTGCAGTTGCGCACCCTGCACCCGAATTCGAGCCTGCTGCATTTCTTTAATCAACTTCAAAAGGTGAATCCGGGCATCGCTTTTGCCCAAACCACACCAAATGGCAAACTCTTCAGAGTCCATGTGAAGAAGTGCGATCGTGATGGAGTCAAGATCGCTGAGCGCTTGGGCTAAGTGGTGAGCAGACTCAAACTCAAAATGCTCGGAGTCCGAGAGTAATGAATACACGCCTCGTAACATATTCAGTTCACCCAAAATGCCTCTTGTTGGTGTGAAAAAACCAAAAGGCAATATCAATGATTCACAAAACTGTGAAACAACTTCAGGTGAAGTTGCCGAGCCCCTCTTGGGTTCGGTCCCGCAGGTGATTCGCAGGTTAGACGACACTTCCCGCGCCCGATTCCACTCGGGTTTTCAGCCCTTTGAGAGCCGTGTCAACAATCACCTTTTCGGCTTTGCGCTTCAGCATCCCAATCATGGGAATCTTTACATCCACTTGCAGCCGGTAATGCACGGTTGTGCTCCCGTTACCATTGTCGGTCAATTCGTATTCGCCATCCATCGCGGTGAGCATTTCAGCCGTGGTCAAAGTCCAAGTGACTTTCCGATTTCCGTCCCAGTCATACTCCAACTCGTAAGTGTCCTTGATAGGTCCGGATGCAAGGGAAAATCGGGCATCGGCTGGGCGGTCGTCATCTTCGTATTTGCTCAGCACAGTGACTGAAGTGATTCCATCACTCCATTGCGGGTAAGCAGGGAGATCAGCAATTACTTCCATGATTTGTGCGGGAGTCGCATTAATGGAGATATTGGATTCGGTCTGTTCAGCCATGGGTGCACGCTACTCCACCTGAAGGCTGGGTCGCATCACGACAAGGCTTGCCAGCCGTGATCCTCGAATTACGAAGTCTAATTTAAACATCAATGGCGAACGGGGTTTTTCGACTGTGAAAATGCCCGACGTTAATACATTCGGTGGTCCCCATCCGTAACCGTGACCGCTGCGGTTGGTGCACGTGACCAAAAAAGTGATATCTGGGGGAGAATTTTTCGATGTAACTGGTGATTGCGACCGAGCCAACTTCAAACCTTCGGGCTACCGTGTCGTAATTGAGCAATGGACTCAATGGCGGGATATGAGTAAAAAGAATGTCAACCGGCCCCATGGCAAAAAGTTTTTTCCTATATTCCTCGGGATCCAATTCATAGGGAGTCCGCATTGGGCTTGTGAGCCCCCCTCCAAGAAAGCCCCATTTTTGGTCATTCATTTCTATCACCTCACCATCAAGTACGCGATGCTCGGAGCGCAGATATGTAGGCCAAAGGGATGGCACGTCAACATTGCCGTACGTCAATAATGCAGGCGCGGGCATTGCGGCAAACATCACTTCATATTGCTCACGGACTTTCTGTTGCAAAACGTCCCACCGTTCCTCTGGTTTGGTGACACCGATTCCACGCCATGCATCGGCACTGAACTCCCGGGCCTGCTCAAAATGATTGGCGGTTCGCAAAGCGATATAAGTCTTTGCGTAATCCACACCAAATAAATCGGCGTAAATCCCATGTTCAGGTTCGTCGTAATCTAGGAAGAGAATCAAATCCCCTAAGCAGATAAAGGCGTCGCAATTTTTGGCAGCCGACTTGATTGCATTCGAAGCACCATGGACGTCGCTGACAATGTTCAGGCGCACTGGCGCGGATCAGACATTGGGGTTCTCCAGACTGTCTTTGAGCGCCCAGACCGTTCGTTTCCATGCAATTACATGACGCTCGCGCAATTTGTGAATTTCGCGTTGTTCTCGGGCCGAATTTGTAACGTTTCGGGAATAAATCTCGCTCCCATTTCGCGTTGGGTTTGCGCGTAAGTAGTAGTGAACAATCGTGGCAGCCTCTCCTGCGGATGCCAGGTGAATGGGTTCGAGCCAAATCTCACTGGATCCGACCAACGCTCCGGACACTGTCCACCGCAACCCTTTCTCCCCACGATCTCCGTACACCTGCAATGTGAGGTCGGGCCACCAACGAACCCACGTCGTTTGCTCCCGAATTATCGCGATCAACTCCGCCGATGACGCATAAATCACCGTGTCGTCGGAGATATCGATCATGGAATGCTCAAAGATCTGACTCATCCCTTCACTCCCTGTCACCACCCAATAGTAACCCGAAATAATTTTCTCGTCTTATGGCACTTTGCGCGTAATTCGCGTAGTTTAGTGACACGGTTCCTAGACCGGCCTGAGGAAAGGAAGATCCACATGCTCACCGAGTTCACAGTAGAGGCAATGGTTCCCGCGCCAACGAGTGGAAACCTGACTGACCACATCCTGCAAAACGCGAAAAGCGACCCCAGCAAAGTCGTTTTCTCCATTCCTCGCGGGGATGCATGGGTGGGCGTCACGGCATCAGAGTTCTTACAGCAAGTGCAAGGAGTAGCTAAGGGTCTTATCGCCAGCGGGATTCAGGCAGGTGATCGCATCGGTGTCATGTCCCGAACACGATACGAGTGGACCGTCGTGGACTACGCAATTTGGTATGCCGGCTGCATCAGCGCACCAATCTATGAGACGTCCTCGGCCGAGCAGGTTCAATGGATTCTCACCGACTCAGGGTCCGTCGCGCTTTTCTGTGAGCGCCAGGCCAACAAAGCTGTTTACGACGAAGTTGCCGTGGACACCCCAGACGTCACACGAGTCTGGGTCTTCGAAGACAAATGCCTTGATGAATTAATCGCCGCGGGAGCCAACGTCAGCGATGAAGAACTTGAGTCCAGACGGATCACACTTACACCGGAATCCACTGCAACAATCATTTATACGTCGGGAACGACAGGTCGCCCCAAGGGTTGCATGTTGACCCACAAAAACTTCATGTTTGAAGTCGACAACATTGTGGAAGGACTGGGCAACGTTTTCCGAGGTCCTAACTCCTCCACACTCCTCTTTCTGCCTATTGCCCACGTCTTCGGTCGAACTGTTCAACTTGGTTGCGTACGTGCTCAGGTTCGCATGGGACACGCCCCCGACGTCAAAGAACTACTTCCTTTGTTGGGCTCTTTCCAGCCGACTTTCGTTCTTTCGGTTCCTCGAGTGTTTGAAAAAATCTTCAACTCTTCACAGCAAAAAGCAATCGCTGGCGGTAAAGGAAATATTTTCGATAAGGCCACCCATATCGCCATTGAATACAGCGAGGCTTTAGACGATGGCGGTCCCGGATTGGGCCTCAAAATTAAGCATGCCCTATTTGATCGACTTGTTTACGGGAAGATTCGTGCTGCCATGGGCGGAAAGATCGAGTGGGCTATTTCAGGCGGCGCACCGTTGGGTTCACGGCTGGGCCATTTCTTCCGAGGCATCGGTGTGACAATTCTTGAAGGCTTCGGACTCACCGAGACTTCCGCCGCGAGCACCGTAAATCGACCTGATGCAATCGGCATTGGAACCGTTGGGCAACCATTCCCTGGGTCAAGTGTGAAGATCGCAACTGACGGTGAAGTAATGCTCAGAGGCGATCACATCTTCGCCGGGTATTGGAATAACCCCAGCGCTACCGCTGAAGCCATCGAGCCTGATGGCTGGTTCCACAGCGGAGACATTGGCGAGATTGATGATAGGGGCTTTGTCCGGATCACCGGGCGTAAAAAGGAACTCATCGTCACAGCAGCCGGCAAGAATGTTGCCCCTGCAGTACTTGAAGACCGTTTACGAGCCAACTTCCTAGTTGGACAGTGCATGGTGGTAGGCGACGCCCAGCCATTCATTGGCGCTCTCATCACACTTGACCCTGAAGCGATTCCCGTTTGGCTTGCCCAACAGGGTTTAAATGCAAACACACCCATCTCCGAGCTCGTAAACAATGCATTGATTCAGAGTGAAGTTCAGGGCGCTGTTGATCTAGCAAATAAAGCGGTGTCAAATGCTGAGGCGATCAAGAAGTTCACAATTCTAGAGACTGACTGGACTGAAGAAGGCGGTCAAATGACACCTTCACTCAAGCTCAAGCGCAATGTCGTGCTCAAAGAGCACGAAGCAGATATCGCTCAGATCTACGGATAACAAATCTGGGTCTAGCCCTGACAGTGAGATGACTAGACGGTTTGGCGGTGTTAGCCGATCACTCGGCCGATACCGCTAAACCGTGAGTTGTACCAGGGGCCCATTACGTCGGAGACGAGTACACCGCTGCTCGGATTGGCAGCATGCACCATTTTGCCGTTTCCAATGTACAAACCAACGTGGTGCGCACCGCTACCAAAGTAAAATACCAAGTCCCCTGGCTGAGCCTGGCTCAATGGGACCCTACGAGTTGTTGAATACTGTGAGCGGCTGTAGTGGGGCAGTGATACACCAGCTTGTCGCCAAGCCGTCATGGTGAGCCCGGAACAGTCAAATGCACTTGGGCCACTAGCTGCCGCAACATAACGATCGCCAACTTGGGCCAATGCGTACTGCACGACACGCGAAATTCGTCCGCTTCCCGTAAAGCCCCCACCCGATGATCCGCTGCCTGAACTTATTGCAGCAGAGGCTGCGCGTGCAGCCGAAAGGGCTGCGGCTCTTTCACTTGCTGCCATCGCGGCAATACGGCGTCGTTCACTTGCCTCAAGGTTTGCCAAGATTGATTGGGCGTCGCGATAGCGATCGTTTGCCTCTTTTTTCGAGTCGCCCATTTCTGAACGAACTTTTTTAGCGGCAGTTTCTCTGTCCAACATTGCCGCTTCCGTCTGGGCTAGTCGCAGACGAGTTGTTTGGCTGCCCCGGATTGCAGAGGCTTGCCCTTTTTGCACCTGGTCCAGCGCTGCGGCCTGTGAGAGGAATTGGTTGGGATCTTCGGCGAGCAGTACTTGCAAAGAGGTGTCTATTCCACCCGATGTGTAGGTGGCGCGAGCGAGGTCATCGACTGAACCCATGATTTGGTTGAGTTCTTTGCGCTCACGCTTGGCCTTAGCTTTCAGGGTATCGAGTTGTTTCTGGATTCCACCAAGGCGGTTGCGAGCGTCGTTGTAGCGCTCATTGGCTGCCTCAGCTTTGCCCTGCAGATCCATTACCTGCATGCGAACTTGCTGCAAATTTGGCGCAGCCTGCGCGGGAGCAATAACAAAACCAGGGATTAACAGAGCCGCAATCGCAACGGAGATCCCGCTGACTCGAAATGCTTTCTGCTTCACAAACTCTCCGCTCAATTTGTTTACCTGCAATTTGGCTCAGACCTGGGACGCGTCCCAGTCCCTCGTCGTTCCCAAAACGGTAACAGATTGATGACGATCCGGCCAGAGAGGTTCCGATATTAACTAGAACTAAAGTTTAGATTGCCTTAGATTCCTGCGTCACCAGTCGAAGAGGTGGAACCAGACCTGAACGAGCCAAAACACCTATGGCCACAACATGTTCGTCAGCCACCTCCGGCGCCCGCAAGAACTCCGGCTCCCCCAGCAGCACCGTGACAACACAATCGCCACAAGCTGGGCCAGCCACCACACACGTACCACAGTCAATAACCATGTAAACAGGCTAAACGCCCCCACTGACATCGTGGACATCATCGCGTTGGCTCAAATTGGCAAGTTTGCGTGCTGAGGGCCGGGTCAGGGCCAATTACAGATCCAGATCAGGACTAAACCCCGCCGTCACCGGGGGATTCCTGTGCGGGACCACCAAATTCCGGGCGAAGGACGATTTCAATCCGATCCCCTGCTCCGCACCAGCGGCACGACACCGCGAGAACTTGATCCGAGGCGACTTCCCTCTCTTCTACGTTCACATCACCCGCCATGTCCGCATGCCAGAACTCAGTCACTGTCGATACTCGCGTGACGTCAAAACGGGTGAGATTGCCGCAATGGGCGCAACGAAATCGTGATTTCGCATCGGGTAAAGAAAGGTTAGAAGAATTGGTCATAACCTAACGCTATCCCCTACGGGTTAAGTCCGTGATCTGACTCAAGCACTAATGAATGTCAGGGCTTAGCGTTAGTTTGTGACCGTGACCAACCCACCGGGCGCCTTGGCGACCACCCAGCTCTCGCTCGCGGACCTAGGTACCCAACTCGCCGACATTGTTTTCGTCGTCGTGGACCTGGAAACGACCGGTGGGGCAGGCATTGACGCTGGAATCACCGAGATCGGCGCGGTAAAGGTCCAAGGGGGTGCAGTAATCGGTGAATTCACCACGCTGGTGAATCCAGGTGCGGCAATTCCACCATTTATCGCCGCTTTGACCGGTATCACCGATTCAATGGTTTCCGGCTCACCCGGTGTTCGCACAGCAGTCTCGATGTTTCTCGATTTTGCCGGGGAATGTGTTTTTGTTGCACACAATGCTCCCTACGACATTGGGTTCCTCAAAGGGGCTTGCGCCAAATTCGACATTGCTTGGCCTAACAACAAAGTGATTGACACGGCACGTATAGCTCGACTGGCACTTCACCGTGACGAAGTTCGTAATTGCAAACTCGCAACATTAAGCGCGTTTTTTAATACCAATGTGCAGCCAACCCACCGAGCTTTTGATGATGCCCGCGCAACAACGGACGTAATGCATAGACTCTTTGAGCGGTTGGGTAATTACGGTGTGCACACCCTTGAGGACTTAAACGCATTCACCTCACGAGTAAGTGATGTTCAACGTAATAAGAAAAGTCTGGCCGATGGCTTACCGGCGAAACCCGGTGTTTACATTTTTGAGGATCCACAAGGGCGTCCGCTCTACATTGGCACATCTAAAAACATCCGCAATCGAGTGCGCACCTACTTCACTGCAGCGGAAAGTCGGCGCCGCATGTCCGAGATGATTGGAATTGCCCAAAATATTCGCCCCATCGTTTGCTCAACAATTTTGGAAGCAAAAATTCGCGAATTGCGGTTAATCGTCAGCGAGCAGCCTCGGTACAACCGACGATCGCGGGCCGCTGACTCTGTCTCTTGGCTCAAGCTGACAGCAGAGCCGGCACCGCGATTGATCATCACTAAACAATTGAAAGACGATGCCACGGAAGGTGCGCGCTATATCGGGCCATTCACATCCCGCTCAGCCGCAAATTCGGCACTTGACGTGATCAACGAAACTATTTCGTTGCGAACCTGCACCACGAAGATAGCTGCGCAACCGCGCAGTGACATTCCTGGCTGCGTTCGCGCCGAATTGGGGAAATGCATCGCACCGTGTATCCGTGAACACGACCGCGAGCAGTATTTAAATATTGTGAATCATGCGTCCATCGCCATGTCGGGAAGCACATCTAAAATCGTTGAACACATAAATGGACTCATGGAAACCCTTGCTAATGCTGAGAGATTCGAAGAGGCTGCTTCTTGGCGCGAGGCACTTGGTCATTACGTCAATGCAGTTTTTCGTACCGAAAGGTTACGTTGGATTGCCTCAACACCAGAACTCGTTGCAGCACAAAGCACCGTTGACGGTGGTTGGGAGATTCATGTTATTCGCTACGGGAGGTTGGCGGCAGCAGGTGTTGTTGAGCCAGGTTTTGACCCTTGGCCACACGTCACCGCATTAATCGCAAGTGCTGAGTACATTGAACCAGGAATCGCGCCAGCACCGGCCGGTGTCACCGAGGAAGCATTCGATCTACTTCGATGGCTTGAAAGTGATGGTGTTCGATTAGTAACGAGTTCACGCGAGCTCTATATGCCAATTGACTGCGGCGGAAAAGAAACTATGCAACTTTCAGACATTCGCCGCGTTGTCAGTGAACGCCTGGCAGCAGTCACCGGAAACTCACCCTTTGGTCGGCCTGTCGGTCCACGAGCGCCAGGTAAGTCGCGGATTACATATTTCTAAAATTTACTATCGCTCACTGAAACAATCACCCAGTGCTTTTCACCTGTGAAACAATCGTGACCCATTTTTCAAAAACTTTCCATGCTTGACCGCTTTCCAGCACCTCTGTCGCCATGGGCAGGTGCACATTGATCCGGTCGCTCAACGGAATCAGCGATCCCGACCTTTTTGCCGGATCTCCCACCGAAGCCGCTGCCGCCAATGCTGCTGCGGCATTGAGCGCAACCGCACGTCGAATCGATGCCACGATCTCGGAATCGGCTCCTGAGTCAGTTCCACCAAAGACTTTTCGAGTGAGGTCAGCATTACGTTCTGGGCTTCCACCTCGCAGGTGCTCTGCCCGAAAGCCCAGAATTCCGAAATCAGCCGGATCCAATAACGTTTCAATCACCACTCCGCTGGTTGCATCCCAGACTTGAGTTGGCGAGGAAAGGGAGATTTCGTCGAGACCATCGGTTCCCCGGACTACTAAGGCTCTCACCCCACGCGACGCCAAAACATCTGCCATAACCGGCGCTAGGACCAAATTTGCGCAGCCGACTAAAGCGGCATTGGCACGTGCAGGATTAGTGAGGGGGCCCAAAATATTGAAAACCGTGGGAATACCCAGCTGGGTTCTCGCTGGCCCAGCAAAACGCAAGGCAGGGTGATGTTTGGGTGCAAAACAGAAGGCAATCCCAGCACTTTGGGCAACGATTCCCACCTGTTCGGCGTTGAGGTCTAAGTCGAGACCGAGCTCTTCCAGCAGATCCGCCGAGCCTGTTGAACTGGAAAACGCCCGGTTTCCGTGTTTAATGACCGTCACACCACATGATGCCGCCACGACCGCGGCCATGGTGCTGATATTGACGGAGTGGGAACCGTCCCCGCCGGTGCCAACGATGTCCAACACAACGGACATTTCGGTCGGAATAGGCACGAGATTGGCGAACTCCAGCATGGTGGCTGCCAAAGCTGCTACCTGATCGGGTGTTTCCCCACTGATTTTCAGTCCCATGGCAAATGCCGCAATTTGCGCATCGGTTGAGCGGTCACTGAGAATTTCACCCATTACCCAACGGGCATGATCAGCGGTTAATGGGTCCGGGCCAGCAATATTGGCAAGAACGATGGGCCAACTGGTGCTTTCCATGGGTGATTCCTAGGAAGTGAGGCTCAGCCGGGTTGCCAACAGCCGACTTACTGCTTGGGCGGTTGAGACCGGCTCGATGGGCAAACCCACAACGGCATCGGCGCGCGACCAGGTTGCCAACCACGCATCTTGCGGGCGAGCGATCAGCACCAGAACCGGTGGGCATCGATAAAGTTCATCTTTAATTTGACGGGCGAGCCCCATTCCCCCAGCGGGCGTTGCCTCACCATCGAGAATAAAAAGGTCAAACTTTCCTTTGTCAGCAGCTGAAATAAAACCTGGCTCGGTTGCCACCTCGGTGTACTCGATGGCGGGCAGGTCCATTGAAGGTCGTGGACCAAGAGCTGAAATGACGTCTGCGCGGGTATTGCGGTTACTGCTGTAAATGAGTACGCGCAAGGGGTCTCGGGTGCCAGAGTCTGTTGCCACATTCGTACTCTAACCAGCAGAAAATGCGCGGTGAAAAACAGGCTCA
>Ga0129324_10000540_pt1 | contig 27212 bp, 25 predicted proteins | sample CPBDNA_7_FD_96879 | JGI IMG/M metagenome (GOLD analysis project Ga0129324, IMG submission 96879) | Freshwater to marine salinity gradient microbial communities from Chesapeake Bay, USA - CPBay_Spr_15_0.2_DNA | ecosystem: Environmental > Aquatic > Marine > Coastal | place: USA: Chesapeake Bay...
CTATGTTGTGTATTCCCTGTCTTGACTTACTTTTAGTGGTCATACAAAATTGAAAATTTAAAAAAGAGCTGCAAGTAAATGTAATGCGCTTTTTGTACAAAATCAAATTAAATCTTATTAAGTTAGCTGCACTTAAACGTTGTTGGTTATTCCTTTTTAGTTGTTGTTATCTTCTTTGAGCTATAAAAGTGGAAAAGGAACTGCGACTACCGGGAGATCGACTAAAAACACTTCCAAAGGAAGTAATTAAAAAGAGTAGTTTTTTTAATAATTACAACAATCGATAGGGATTAATAACTAGAGTTTTATCCTATTTAGGAAGTAAGAAATTCTTCAGTTGCTAGCGGTTTAAATTTTGCTACTATTTTTTTGATTTTAGCTGTTGTCGTCTATTGTGGTTGAAACTGAACGGTTATTTAGTTAGGAATGCGCTAAAAATGTCAAAAAGGGGTTAGAGCGTGTTAGGTTTTTAGTTCGTAAGGAGAAGTTTACATATATTCAAAACAAGCTAAGTTGCTCTTGTTCGATAATACTAATTATAAAAATAATCTCGTTGGATACGGTATAAATAAGGCGGTATCAAATTAAAGTTTTATGATTAGTTATCTTAAGATGATTTACAAATTAATTAACCACCTTAGTTAAAATTAACTTTCTGGTTTTTAAATCCAAAATTTCTATCCTGATATAATGATAATCAGATAAAAATGAAAGGGATAGCTTTGGCCACTCAATAAGGCAAAGCGCATTTTTTTCTAGGTAATAATCAAATCCAATATCCATTAATTCATCATACGTCTCTAACCTGTATAGGTCAAAGTGTATAACATCTATAAGGGAGCCCTTATACTCATTAACAATACTAAATGTAGGAGAGTTTACCTCCTCTTTAACACCTAATTGTCTGCAAATGGATTTTATCAAAGTTGTTTTTCCTGCACCCATAGGGGCGTCAAACAATACCGTCTTAGAATCTAAGTTTTCAAGTAGTTGAAGAGCTACCTTATCAATTTGTTTAAGCGTGTAGGCGAATTCCATTATCTTGGTTCAAAGATGGCAAAAGGTATCAACATTTCTTCAAGTGAAACACCTCCGTGTTGGTAGGTGTTTCTAAAATAATTCACGTAATAATTGTAGTTATTGGGATAAGCAAAAAATAGATCAGATTTAGCAAAAATAAAACTACTGCTCATATGGATCTTAGGTAACTTGATAGTGCTAGGGTCTATAACGGCAAGAACATCTTTTTCTTCGTAAGACAAGCTTCGGCCCGTTTTATATCTTAAGTTTAAACTGGTATTTTTATCGCCTACAACTTTACTTGGATTCGTCACATTAATAGTCCCATGATCGGTGGTTACAACTAATTTAAAATTAAGTTCTTGCCCGCGTTGTATGATATCTAATAAGGGGGAGTTTTTAAACCAACTTAGCGTTAATGATCTATAGCTCTTATCGGTACTTGCTAACTCTTTTATAACCTCCAATTCAGTTTTGGAATGGGAAAGCATGTCAACAAAATTGTACACCACAACAGTAAGATCGTTATCTTTTTGAGATTTAAAATTTTCAGCGAGTTTGCGACCACTATTCTCACTAGTTATTTTATGATATTGGTGTTTGATATGGAGCCCTAATCTTTTTAACTGAGCGGTTAAAAAGGCGTTTTCATGCATGTTTTTACCTCCTTCATCGGTATCATCTAACCATAGATCTGGGTGACGTTTTTTCATGTCTTCGGGCATTAATCCAGAAAATATAGCGTTCCTAGCGTATTGTGTTGCTGTAGGTAAAATGGCGCAATAGGTTTCCTCCTCCGTTTTTTTGTAATGATTGTTGATCAAATTCTCAAAAACTTTAAATTGATCATAACGCAAATTATCAACGACTATAAATAAAACAGGTTCTTTCTCTTTTAAAAGTGGAGCAACTCGCTTTCTAAAAAGGTCATGACTTAAGGTGGGGTTACTTTCATGCCCATCAAACCAGCCTTGGTAATTTTTTTCAATAAACTTACAAAATTGTTGATTTGCTTCATTTTTTTGAGAAGTTAAAATGTCAAACATTCCAGAATCATCAACATCTTCTAATTCAATCTCCCAATAAATTAATTTTTGATAAAGTTGTACCCACTCCTCGTACGTATTTATTATGGAAATATCCATAGCTATTTTACGGAACTCCCGCTGGTAATCACTAGTCGTCTTTTCATTGACCAACCTAGAATGGTCTAAGTTTTTCTTAACCGCAAGTAGGATTTGATGAGGATTCACGGGCTTGATTAAGTAATCTGCGATCTTAGATCCAATCGCCTCTTCCATAAGATACTCTTCTTCACTTTTGGTTATCATAATTACTGGAAGTTGTGCTTGCTTCTCTTTTATTTCATGTAGCGTCTCTAGACCTGTAAGACCCGGCATGTTTTCGTCTAGGAAAATAAGATCATACCTGGTTTCTTCTATGGCCTCCAGCGCTTCCGAACCACTAATTCTAGTATCTATAGAATATCCTTTGTTCTCCAAAAATATAATGTGAGGTTTTAATAAATCCACTTCATCATCCACCCATAGTATTTTGATCTCTGCCATATCAGTATATTTGTGTTTAAAAATAGCTCTTCCCTTGAAACTAAAGAACAAACTTAAAATATTAAACGATCCTATCTACGGTTTTATTTCGATTCCTTCTGAAGAGATCTTTAAAATTGTTGAACATCCTTATTTTCAACGCTTACGTAGAATTACCCAAATGGGTTTGAGCTACTTGGTATATCCAGGTGCTCATCATACAAGGTTTCATCATGCATTGGGATGCTTGCATTTGATGCAAAAAGCAGTTCAAGTTCTTAAATCTAAGTCGGTTGAGATTTCAGATCAGGAAGAAGATGCTTTATATAAAGCAATTTTACTTCATGACATTGGACACGGTCCGTTCTCTCATGCATTAGAACATCAAATCATTGATAAGGTAACACACGAGCAATTGTCAGGTCATTTTATGAGCCAGTTAAATAAGGAGTTTAACGGTAGTTTAACGCTTGCTATTCAAATATTTAAAGGAGAATACCACCGTCCATTTATGTTAGAGCTCATATCAAGTCAACTAGATATGGATCGATTAGATTACTTGAAAAGAGATAGTTTTTATACCGGTGTCGCGGAAGGCAATATTAATAGCCAGCGCTTGATCACGATGCTTAACGTCGTTAATGACCAGCTGGTGGTTGAAGAAAAAGGATTGTACAGTGTAGAGAATTTTCTATCTGGGCGTAGATTGATGTACTGGCAAGTATACTTGCATAAAACAGGAATAGGAGCAGAGCATTTATTACAGTCGGTAATCAAGCGTATTCAAGAGCTAATGGAAAAAGAAATAGCAGTCGACCTCCCTAAGAATTTAGAATATTTTATTGTGAATCCAGATCTAGATTTTGACTCAAATACTCATGATCTTGAGAAATTTGCGTCATTAGATGATTCTGATATTTTGTCTACCTTAAAGCTGGGCAAGGATCATAAAGATTTTGTTCTTAGTGAATTGTGCAGCATGATTTTAAATAGACAGTTGCTTAAAATTAAATTTACTGACCATCAAATAGCTCCTGAAAAAGTTCAAAAACACCTAAGTCAATTAATGCTAACGTATAACTTGACCGCGCATGAGGCTTCTTACTTTGTGTTTTCCGGCAATGTTGTAAACGCAGCCTACGCAAAGACGCAACCAATAAAAATCCTGAATAAAAAAGGAAATTTAATAGAGCTCATTCAAGCAGGAAAAGAAGATAGTTTTAAAGCGTTGCTCAAAGAAGTGAAAAAATATTACTGTTGTTTTCCTAAGCTGCAAGAATGATATTAATTAGTACTTTTGCTAGAATGAAATTTACTATTAAACAGATCGCCGAAATTTTAGATGGAACCATTGAAGGAGATTCAAGTGTTGAAGTAAATAAATTGTCAAAAATAGAAGAAGGTAGTGCGGGTAGCTTAAGCTTTCTTTCTAATACCAAGTATACTTCTTATATTTACAAAACACAGGCTAGTGCTGTAATTGTAAATAAGGAGTTTGTAGTGGAACAGCCCGTAAATTGTTCTTTGATTAGAGTAGAAGATGCTTACCTCGCGTTTACAAAACTCTTGGAGTTTTATCAATTGTCTAAAATGAACAAGCAAGGAATTGAACAGCCTAGTTTTATTCACAATACAGCAACTTATGGAGATAACCTATATGTTGCAGCATTTAGTTACATAGGAGAACATGTGAAAATAGGAAATAATGTAAAGATTTTTTCCAACGTAACCATTGAAGATAATGTAACTATTGGAGATAACTGTATCTTACATTCGGCCGTACAAATTAAATCGGACACTATAATAGGTAATCAGGTGGTTATTAATTCGGGTAGTGTGATAGGTTCAGATGGTTTTGGGTTTGCACCTACCAAAGATGGTACTTACACCAAAATACCTCAAACAGGTAATGTAATTATTGAAGATCGTGTAGAGATAGGATCGCTTACTACTATAGATAAGGCTACTCTAGGAAGTACCATTATTAGATCGGGTGTAAAGCTTGACAATCAGATTCAAGTAGCTCACAATGTAGAGATTGGGGCTAATACTGTAATTGCTGCTCAAACTGGAATTGCAGGGTCGAGTAAAATAGGTAGAAATTGTAAGATTGGAGGACAAGTTGGTATTGCAGGACATATAGTAATTGAAGACAATGTAAACATACAAGCGCAAAGCGGTATAGGTAAAAGACTAAAAGAAGGAACAACAGTGCAAGGTTCTCCAGCTTTTGATTATGGAGACTGGAATAGAAGCTATGTACTATTTAAAAATTTAAGAAATATTGAATCAAGAATTTCAAATCTTGAAAAAAAATAAGCATAAATGACGGTAACAGAATTTAAGCAAACGACCATAAAAAATGAAGTGAATCTATCAGGGGTAGGTTTACATACTGGTAAAGAAGTAACTTTAGTTTTTAAACCAGCTCCAGATAATTATGGCTACGCTTTTCAAAGAGTAGATTTAGAAGGGAGTCCCGTAATCGAGGCATCCGCTAATTATGTGACAGATACTAAAAGAGGTACTACTCTAGACAAGAAGGGTGTACAAATCCATACTTGTGAACACGTTCTCGCAGCTTTAGTAGGTTTAGAAATAGACAACTGTTTGATAGAAATTAACAGTAGTGAACCGCCTATTTTGGATGGTTCATCAAAATTCTTTATTGAAGCTCTAGAAAAAGCAGGTAAAGTAGAGCTAGACCAGTTCAGAGAAGAATATGTGGTTCAAGAAAATATTTCTTACCATGATGAAGAAACAGGTAGCGAGATTATCTTGATGCCTGCTGACTCCTATCAAATTACAACAATGGTTGATTTTGGAACTAAGGTTTTGGGAACACAAAACGCAACACTTCATAAAATCAGTGATTTTAAAAAGGAAATTTCTAGTGCGAGAACATTTAGTTTTCTTCATGAAATTGAAATGCTTTTGGAGCATGGGCTAATTAAAGGAGGTGACCTTAATAATGCCATAGTTTACGTCGATAAAGAACTCTCTGAAAAAACGACAGAAAGTCTTAAAAAGGCTTTTAAAAAGGATAATATCACCATAAGGCCTAATGGGATTTTAGATAACTTAGAGCTTCATTATCCTAATGAGGCTGCAAGACACAAACTTTTAGATGTGATTGGTGACCTGGCATTGATAGGGTACAGAATCAGGGGTAAGGTGATCGCTACTAAGCCTGGGCACTTTGTCAATACACAGTTTGCTAAGAAAATGTCTAAAATCATTAAAAAGGATATCAAAGACAATGTACCTCAGGTAGATATACGAAAGGAACCTCTTATGGATGTGATGCAGATCATGGAGGTCTTGCCGCACCGTCCACCCTTTCTATTAATAGATAAAATATTTGAGCTTTCTGATAGTCACGTAATTGGATTGAAGAATGTAACTATGAATGAACCCTTCTTCGTCGGACATTTTCCTGGCCAACCAGTGATGCCAGGTGTACTTATTGTAGAAGCAATGGCGCAAACTGGAGGCATCTTAGTTTTAAGTACGGTTCCTGATCCAGAAAATTATTTGACGTTTTTTATGAAAATGGATAATGTGAAGTTCAAAAGAAAGGTTTCTCCTGGGGATACCCTTATATTTAAATGTGATTTAATTTCCCCTATTAGAAGAGGTATTTGTCACATGCAAGCTTATGCTTATGCTAATGGTATTCTTTGTGCCGAAGCTGAGTTGATGGCGCAAATTTCAAAAGTTAAATAATGAATCAACCATTAGCATACGTACACCCGGGAGCAAAAATCGCCAAAAATGTAGTTATAGAGCCCTTTACAACTATACATAACGATGTAATTATTGAAGAAGGAACCTGGATAGGATCTAACGTAACCATTATGGAGGGTGCTCGGATAGGTAAGAATGTAAGCATTTTTCCCGGTGCTGTGATTAGCGCCATTCCTCAAGATAAAAAGTTTGAAGATGAAGATACCGTCACGATCATAGGGGATAATACCACTATTAGAGAATGTGTAACGATCAATCGAGGTACTTCTGATAGAATGAAAACAATTATAGGTAAAAACTGCTGGATTATGGCTTATTGTCATATAGCACATGATTGTATCGTAGGAGACAATTGTATTTTTTCTAATAATAGTACTCTTGCCGGTCACATTACAGTAGGCGATTACGTCGTTCTAGCGGGAATGGCTGCGGTTCAGCAGTTTTGTCAGATAGGTAGTCATGCATTTGTCACTGGTGGGTCTCTAGTGCGTAAAGATGTTCCTCCTTTTGTAAAAGCCGGTCGGGAACCTTTAAGTTATGTTGGGATTAACTCTGTAGGGCTTCGTAGAAGAGGTTTTGACCTAGAAAAAATAAGAGAAATTCAAGACATCTATCGCATTCTATATCAAAAAAACTACAATGTTTCTCAGGCCGTTGATATTATAGAGGCAGAAATGAGCGCAACACCTGAGCGCGATGAAATATTAGAATTTATTAAAAACACAAAACGAGGTATCATGAGAGGGTACGTAAGTAAACAATAAGATATGGCAAGTACAAGCGACATAAGAAAAGGATTGTGTATTCATTACAATCACGATATTTTTAAAATCATTGAGTTCCTACACGTAAAACCAGGTAAGGGTCCAGCTTTTGTAAGAACTAAATTGAAATCGGTAACCTCTGGAAAGGTGATTGATAATACTTTTTCTGCCGGACATAAAATTGAAGAAATACGTGTAGAAACACATGCTTTTCAATTTTTATATCAAGATGGTGAAGGCTACCATTTTATGAATACAGAAACGTTCGAGCAAATTATTTTGCAAGAGAACTCTTTGGACGCTCCTGGATTATTAAAAGAAGGCGAAGTGGTGAAAATTCAAATCAATACCGAAAATGATTCTCCCTTATCTGTAGATATGCCTCAATACGTTATTCTTAAAGTTACTGCTACAGAACCAGGCCTCAAAGGCAATACAGCAACAAATGCCACTAAGCCGGCAACTGTAGAAACAGGTGCTGAAGTTAATGTGCCTTTATTTATTAATGAGGGTGATATTATTAGAATCGATACTGAAAAAGGGAATTACCACGAGAGAATGAAGCAATAAGTGAAATTCCCTAAACCATACCAACTGTCGGAGATAGCTTCAATGATCAACTGTGATTATGTAGGAGAAGACCATTTTCCTGTGCTGGGAATGAATGAAATTCATGTGGTCACCCCGGGCGATATTGTTTTTGTGGATCATCCCAAATATTACGAAAAGGCTTTGCAAAGTGATGCTACAATTGTGTTGATCAATAAGCAAGTGGAGTGTCCCAAAGGCAAGGCATTACTCATTTCAGAAGATCCATTTAGAGATTTTAATCAACTCGCGATGTATTTTTTTCCTTTTCTCGCTTTCGCGAAAGCGCAACTTCCTAAAAGTATAGGTGTACATTCCCACATTCATCCTAGCGCTGCAATAGGTAGGGATGTAGTAATAGGAAATCATACCATTATCCATGCCAACGTGACTATAGGTGATCGAATTGTCATCGGAGATCACGTGATCATTAATGCTGGTGTGGTTTTAGGTGGGGACGCTTTTTATTACAAACGCCGCGCAGATGGTTATGATAAATTATTAAGTAGCGGGCGTGTAGTAATTGAAGATCATGTAGAGCTTGGAGCTAATACCACTATAGACCGAGGTGTTACGGGAGATACAACAATAGGTTATGGAAGTAAACTCGACAACCAAGTGCAAATCGGACACGATACTGTTTTAGGTAAACATGTACTTATTGCTAGTCAAACAGGTATTGCCGGTTGTGTAGTGATAGAAGACGAGGTGACTATTTGGGGGCAAGTAGGGATTACCAGCGGTGTAACTATAGGGAAGAAAGCGGTTATTTCTGCCAAGTCAGGAGTAAGTAAATCATTGGAAGGGAATAAAAATTATTTTGGTATTCCTGCTGATGATTTTAGAAGTAAGTATAAAGAAATAGCAGCTATTAAACAAATACCTGAAGCCTTAGAGCTTCTTAAAAAAATAAATAAACGCTAGTTGATATTTAACGAAAAGATAGAATATAATTTTAGGTTAACATTTCATTCTTACCTAGTTTAGCGCTCAATAAAAAATTTTTACAAATGGCTGCCTCAGCAAAGAAAATAGTGAAAAAATTTTTAGATTCTGACGTGTTTGTTAATGTTGAAAAATTTGATCATTACATACATAAAGGCTTTCAAATGCACTGGCATGCAAGTTCTGGTTATAGAGAGTTTGATTACGATGAGTACTACAGATTATGCCAGTCTACAGCTGCCTCATACGAAAGCATGAGGTCTGAGGTAACGCACATGATCAGTGATAAAAAAGAAGTAACCGCTAGATTTACGGTTTATGTAAGAACAATTGAAAACCCAAGAGAAGAAATTCCGGTAGGATACTTTATTTCTATCTTTAAGTTAGAGGATGATAAAATAATAGAGGTGCATCAAAGCAGCCACCCATCACAAGTTTAAATATAAGATTACTCCATATAAATTATAAACAATGAGCGTTTTAGTAAACAAAGATTCTAAAATTATAGTACAAGGTTTTACCGGTAGTGAAGGTACCTTTCACGCAGGTCAAATGATCGATTACGGTACCAATGTAGTAGGTGGTGTAACCCCAGGCAAAGGAGGGCAAGAACATTTAGGAAAACCAGTTTTTAATACTGTTCAAGAAGCAGTAGATAAAGCAGGAGCCGATGTTAGCATCATTTTTGTACCTCCAGCTTTTGCTGCAGACGCTATTAAAGAAGCTGCAGACGCTGGTATTAAAGTTATTATTACCATTACAGAAGGTATTCCAGTTGCCGACATGGTTCAAGTGGCAGATTATATCAAGGATATAGATTGTCGTTTAGTAGGTCCTAACTGCCCTGGAGTTATCACTCCTGGTGAAGCAAAAGTAGGGATCATGCCAGGTTTTGTATTTAAAAAAGGAAAAGTAGGTATTGTTTCTAAATCAGGAACGCTTACTTATGAAGCCTCTGACCAAGTTGTAAAACAAGGTTACGGTATTTCAACTGCCATAGGTATTGGTGGGGATCCAATTATAGGAACAACTACTAAAGAAGCGGTGGAACTTTTTATGAATGACCCAGAAACAGAAGCTATCGTTATGATAGGTGAAATAGGTGGGCAGTTAGAAGCTGACGCAGCTCATTGGATCAAAGCTACTGGTAATAAAAAACCTGTGATAGGTTTTATCGCTGGTGAAACCGCTCCTGCAGGTCGTACCATGGGACACGCTGGTGCCATCGTAGGCGGGTCTGAAGATACTGCTCAAGCTAAAAAAGCGATCATGAAAGAATGTGGAATTCACGTCGTAGATTCCCCAGCTGAAATCGGTAAGAAAGTTGCCGAAGTACTAGGATAAATGCAACAAAAACTAGAATATGTATCAATGATCTGATAGGTGTTCTAAATGGTATAAATCAACCTAATTATGAAACTATTACAAGGTAAAAACGTAATTATAACTGGCGCCAGTCGTGGTATTGGTAAAGGTATTGCTGAAGTATTTGCAAAACACGGAGCAAACATCGCTTTTACGTATGCGAGTTCTGAAGGTCCAGCCTTAGAGTTAGAAAAGGAACTTATCGCTCTAGGAGTTAAAGCAAAGGCGTATAAGAGTAATGCAGCCGATTTTAAGCAGTCCCAAGAACTTATTGATGCGGTAACTAAAGATTTTGACAGCATTGATGTGTTGATCAATAATGCGGGTATCACCAAGGATAATCTCTTGATGAGAATGAGTGAAGATGATTTTGACCAAGTCATTCAAGTCAACTTAAAGTCTGTTTTTAATATGACTAAAGCAGTACAACGCACCATGTTAAAGCAACGCTGCGGAAGCATTGTTAATATGAGCAGTATTGTTGGGGTGAAAGGTAATGCTGGACAGACTAATTATGCAGCAAGTAAAGCTGGAATAATAGGTTTTAGTAAATCGATCGCTTTAGAATTAGGGTCTCGTAATATACGTTGTAACGCTATTGCACCAGGTTTTATCGAAACAGAAATGACAGATGCGCTTAATGAAGAAACAGTACAAGGCTGGAGAAATGCCATCCCGTTGAAACGAGGTGGCACTCCAGAAGATGTTGCAAATGCCTGCGTATTCCTTGCTAGTGACCTCTCATCTTATATTACTGGTCAAACGTTACACGTAGATGGCGGAATGTTAACTTAAAAAAAAATCATGACCGTATTTTGGATCTTTATTGCTGCAGTAGTAGCTGCGTTAATAGCTCTTTTTCAATACGGTTATATAGGTGCTTCTAAAAACACCATAAGAAAACCGTGGTTTGCGCTATTGCGCTTTATCACGGTTTTTTGTATTTTATTGTTATTTATATCCCCGAGATTTGACTCTAAAACTTATGAATCTATTTTACCGCAATTGGTAATTATGGTTGATAATTCTAAATCTATTGACTATTTAGAGGCATCGCCTAGAATTCAAAAAGACTTACAAGTATTACAAGAAAATAAGGCGCTTAATTCAAAATTTGAGATGCAAGTCTTCCAGTTTTCAAACGCTATTCAACCTTTTGATTCCCTAAGTTTTGATCAACCTGATACGGATTTAAATAAAGCGATTGAACAACCTCAGAAACTTTTTAAAGACCGAAATAAAGCTATCGTTATTCTTACAGATGGACATCAAACTACTGGAAGTAGCTATGCGTATGCTTCAGTAGGTGATAAAACAAGTTTGTATCCAGTCATTTATGGGGATACGACCTCTTATGCTGATGTACAGATCTCCAATATAAATGTGAATAGGTATTCCTATCTCAACAATGAGTTTCCAGTGGAGGTATTTCTAGCCTATGAAGGCACTGAAGAGGTTACTTTAAACCTCACAGTAACTCAAGGAAATATAACACTACATGAACAAACATTTTCTTTTAACGCAAAACAACGAGCTGCGACTGCCAGTTTTAACTTAACGAGTACTTCTGTGGGGACACAATCAATGCGTGCAAGTATAGAAAGCTTATCGGGGGAGAAAAACACCAAAAATAATTATCGAAGTTTTGCAGTAGAGGTTATTGATCAACAAACCAATGTGCTTATTTTAAGCGACCAACTGCATCCCGACATCGGAGTGCTCAAGAAAGCGATTGAATCGAACCAACAACGTAAGGTAAGCATCAAGAACACCGCAGATAATTATGATTTGAATGAATACAACTTGATAGTGATGTATGGTGTGAGTTCCGCTTTCGCGAAAGCGTTTACTCAAATAGAGCAGATGAATAAAAATACTTGGATCATCACCGGAGCAGTTCCTGATTGGAATTATTTAAATGCCAATAACTTGGCATTTCAAATAGAGGCAAGCAGTGAATACGATGAAGCACAACCCATTCTCCATGACGCCTATGCTACTTTTAATTTAGAGCAACTTAATTTTGATGATTATCCTCCCGTAAAGGTTCCTTTTGGCGATTTGGTATTCAATACCAATGCAGCGGTGCTTTTTTATAAACAAATAGGAGGGGTCCCGACCACACAACCTATATGGTTTACCTATGAAAATGCCGATTCTAAGCATGCGGTCACTTTAGCGAGTGGTTTATGGAGGTGGAGAGGCCAAAGTTTTCTTAATAATAAAGACTTTAAAAATTTTGATGACCTAGTAAGTAGTCAAGTTCAGTATCTTGCAAGTAATAAAAATAGAAATCGGTTAGAAGTTTCTTATGAATCTTTTTATTATCAGAATAATGCTATTAACTTGAATGCTCAATACCTAGACAAGAATTATGAGTTTGAAGATAATGGGATTATAAACATGGTCTTAAGTAATAAAAAAACGCAAGAAACACTTATAAGGCCTTTTGTATTGAAAGGTAATTCCTATACAGTGGACTTAAGTGGTTTAAGCGCTGGAGATTATGTGTTTAAGGTTCAAGTAGAAAATGACTCATTATCTCGTTCTGGATTTTTTAGTATTTTAGATTTTGATATAGAGATGCAACAAGTAACTGCTAGCGATGTTGGCATGAAAAAGTTAGTTGGGCCTTCAAATGTGTTTTATCAAGGACAGATGGAGCAATTGATCGTTCAATTAAATAGTGACCCATTATTACATACAGTAGAAAGAGCAACTATAAAGCAAAACAGTTTAATTGACTGGAAGGCAGTGTTGATGGTGATTCTTTTATTGTTGGGTGTAGAGTGGTTTTTAAGGAAATATAACGGATTAGTTTAAAAAAGAGAATTATGCAAAAATTACCCAAAGCAGCAGTATTTACCTTAGTAGGTTTAGTTATACTGGCAATTATTATTATCAAAAGTTCAGTTGTTATTGAATCTGGACAAGCAGGTGTCTTGTTTAAAACACTAGACAAAGGTGTAGATAGAGAAAACACTTATGGTGAAGGATTTCACATTATTGCACCTTGGAATGAAATGATCATTTATCCAGTAAGGCAACTTTCTGTAAGTGATAAAATGAGAGTACTTTCAGTAAACGGTCTGGAAGTAACTGTAGATGGAACCGTATGGTACCAACCAGAATACAGCAAATTACCTTACTTACACCAAGAAAAAGGGCGTAATTATGAGTCTGCTATTCTCGCTCCAGCCATAAGTGCTGCAGCTAGAAGTGTGGTAGGACGTTATACCCCAGAACAATTGTATTCCAGTAAACGGGATGTCATTCAAAACGAAATTCTTGAAGAGGTACAAATAGAATTAGCCGCTCAATACATCCAAGTGAACAGAGTATTGGTTGAGGATGTCACGTTACCGATTAAAATTAAAGAGGCTATCGAGCGCAAATTGCGTCAGGAACAAGAGTCCTTAGAATATGAATTTCGCTTAACTAAGGCAGCTAAAGAAGCTGAAAGACAAAGAATAGACGCAGAAGGAAAAGCAGTAGCCAACAAAATTCTTAGTGCCTCTTTAACCGATAAAATTTTAACTGAAAAAGGGATTGAAGCTACTTTAGAATTGGCTAAATCTCCTAATTCCAAAGTCATTGTAATTGGTGGCGGTGAAAACGGTGGTTTACCTATCATACTAGGCAATCAGTAAAACATTTCGATTTTAATACATTTAAAAAAAGTCCCATTTCATAGGTTGTGAAGTGGGACTTTTTACATTTGGTAAAGTGAATTATCAAGCGGTAATTCAATAGATTCCAACAAAACAGTTTCAGAAAAAAGTCACTTAAAACAAGGGATAGGATCCTTTTTTATGGAAATATGCGGGTATCTGCAATACCGACGATCACCATGTCGTGAGCATCTGTGATGCGTTTGAACTAGTTGAGCATTACAAATGCCTAAAAAAATTAGCATGCTTTACAAAACCGCGCTAATCAGAAGTTATCAAATTTCTACTTACTTCACCTAGCCTTCAACTTCAACTTACATTTAGGTTTAAGTTTAAATTTAATCTACGACCCATAAATCCTGGTATCTGCAATACCAACGATCACCCATTTATCATCGATAAAGAAAAGGGTAAACTTATTGGTCCCGATGTGAGAGAGGAAATTATTGTAATAAAATTCATAAGTAGTGGAAACCGTTGCTATTTGTGTGTCTCCAGTGCACCTAATTTCGATAAGACGTTCTTCAAAAGGGATGCTGTCTGGAATACTTGCTATATTTTTAAGAAACTGGGTTGCTTTTGTTGTAATTAATTTTCGGTTCCCGCCATTTATAGACATAGAAGTCAACTGTATATTCATAAGCATGCACTCTTTTAAAGCAGTGGTATCTTGTTCATGAAAGTGCTTAAAAAAGCTTTTTACTGCACTGATGGCTGTTGGCTTTTCAATGCTCACACCAGTAGAATCTTGTGGTAGTGTTGGTTGAGAGTTTGCTTTCGCGAAAGCGAGAACACAAAGAATAGGAATTAGAAGTCTCATGTGGTTTCAGTTAAAATGCGCTGTAATATTAGTACTTTTGCCAGACTTAAAACAAGTATTATGTCAACTGCAAAGAAGCAATATAAAAGAGTCACCGTAAAATCGCTAACGGAGATGAAGGGGAATAACGAAAAAATCTCGATGTTAACCGCTTATGATTATACCATGGCAAAAATTATTGATAGCGCTGGTATAGATGTGATCCTTGTAGGTGATAGTGCTAGTAATGTAATGGCGGGTCATGAAACGACTTTACCTATCACGCTGGACCAAATGATTTATCATGCAAGTAGTGTGGTAAGAGGTACAGAGCGCGCTCTAGTTGTAGTAGACTTACCTTTTGGAAGTTATCAAAGTGATCCCAAAGAAGCCTTGCGAAGTGCGATACGCATCATGAAAGAAAGTGGTGGCCATAGTGTAAAGTTAGAAGGAGGGAGTGAAGTGAAGGAATCCATCAAACGTATTCTTCATGCAGGTATTCCAGTAATGGGTCACTTAGGGCTTACCCCTCAGTCTATTTATAAATTTGGAACGTATACAGTAAGAGCTAAAGAAATTGAAGAAGCAGAGAAGTTAGTTGAAGATGCACTTGCATTAGAGCGATGGGGATGTTTTGCCTTAGTTCTTGAAAAAGTCCCTGCAGCATTAGCTAAGAAGGTGGCAGAGCAACTAACCATTCCAGTAATAGGAATAGGAGCTGGTGCAGGAGTAGACGGACAAGTTTTGGTTTCTCACGATATGTTTGGGATGACACATGAATTTAACCCGCGTTTTTTACGACGCTATTTGAATCTTTATGAAGACATGGGTAATGCTGTCGCTAATTATGTTAAAGATGTAAAAACGGTCGATTTCCCTAATGAGGAAGAGCAGTATTAAGCTTGTAATACTATAACTTTTTAGTTGGGTAAGATGTTGATGCAAAAGCACTTTAGAAGCACTTCTTCTAGCGCAAAAAGTCTATATACCATAGGATTTGAATGTAGCATGTTTATCTCTTCAAGGAACTGTGTAATAGTTGCTGTCAGTTCTGATAGTTTTTAAAAATTCCTTAATCCGTTAGTACTCTATACCATAGTAGAGATAGAATAAAGGCATCATGTTATGCAGCCATGGAGAGGTGTTCAATTAGGAATGCTTAATATTTCAAACTGCTCCTGATTACGGTGACTCAAGACTGTTCATTACTTGTGAATACTAAGCTTAAGAATGCTTTAACAAGTTCGTCAACTTCTTTATTTTTAATTTTTACAATTTAATACAATTATGGGATCATTTATAATAGAAGGCGGGCATCAATTAAAGGGAGATATACACCCGCAGGGAGCTAAAAACGAGGTGCTTCAAATACTTTGCGCAGTATTATTAACAGATCAACCAGTAGAGATTAATAATGTTCCAGACATTATCGATGTGAATAAGCTCATCGCTTTATTGAATAACCTAGGGGTAAAAGTGACTAAAAATGGTCCAGAATCCTACACTTTTCAGGCTGATAATGTCAATCTGGACTGGTTACAGTCAGAAGATTATAAAATTCAAGGACGTGGATTAAGGGGGTCTATTATGTTAGTAGGACCTTTGTTAGCGCGTTTTGGAAAAGGGTACATCCCGCGTCCAGGAGGGGATAAAATTGGCAGACGTAGATTAGATACTCATTTTGAAGGCTTTATCAAATTAGGAGCGAAATTCAGGTATAATAAAGAAGAATATTTTTATGGTGTTGAAGCTGAAGAGCTTCACGGTGCTTACATGTTGTTGGATGAAGCTTCGGTAACAGGAACGGCAAACATCGTAATGGCGGCTGTCCTTGCTAAAGGGAAAACAACAATCTACAACGCAGCTTGCGAGCCTTACCTGCAACAACTTTGCAACATGCTCGTGCGTATGGGTGCAAAAATAGCTGGTATAGGTTCTAATATGCTACATATTGAAGGTGTCGATAAATTAGGGGGTACCACACATAGAGTACTTCCAGATATGATTGAGATAGGAAGTTGGATAGGCCTAGCTGCAATGACTAAATCTGAAGTGACGATTAAAAATGTAGCTTACGATGAGCTGGGAATCATTCCCAACACGTTTAGAAAATTAGGAATTACCATCGAGCGAAAAGGAGATGATATTTACATTCCGGCTCATAAAGATGGGTATGAGATACAGAATTATATAGATGGTTCTATCTTGACCATTTCTGATGCTCCGTGGCCAGGTTTTACACCAGATTTACTGAGCATTGTATTAGTGGTAGCTACCCAGGCGAAAGGGAGTGTCTTGATCCACCAAAAGATGTTTGAAAGCCGATTATTCTTTGTAGATAAATTGATTGATATGGGAGCAAAAATTATTCTTTGTGATCCACATAGAGCCAGTGTTATAGGTCATGATTTTCAATCTCAATTAAAGTCGACTATCATGACCAGCCCAGATATTAGAGCTGGAATATCGTTACTTATTGCGGCATTGAGCGCAAAAGGTACCAGTACGATCCACAATATCGAGCAGATTGATCGGGGGTACCAACATATAGATACCAGATTAAGAGCTATAGGCGCTAAGATCAAACGGGTCAATTAATTTCTAGAGCCCACTTTTTCGTTTTTTAGCAATAGATCCAAAGCAATGGAAATAGCGATGCTGGTATTCATGTCTTATTTTGGTGACGCTTTCGCGAAAAGCCCTCAAGTAGGAGAGTCATTTGTATCATTCTCAAAAGATAATTATCAATCATTCACCTGCCTTCAACTGTATAAAGGCAGATTTTTTTATGGTAACTGTTTTTAATGAACTTCCAGATGATACAGAAATCCTATTATATCTATCGCTTTGAGTGTATAAGTTGTTGGACGCGACTCATTTATTATACTTTCTTTAACCTAAAATAACTCTTTAGAATTCAAATTAGGCAAGGAATTTGATAACTTGCAAGTATGAAAAAGATTCTCGCATTCATTTTTATATTTTCGTTAGGTGTTTCGGTTGCTCAAGAAATTCCCAAAACTACACCTCGTACTATAGAACCACTACCTCAAACTACTGCAGGTGGATCCATGTTATTTCCAGAAAAGAAGGAAGTAAAAACCTATACTCGACCTAAAGACAACAACGAAATTAAAATGCGTGTAGAAACAGATTTGGTTGATCCAGGAATTAAATACGAAAAACAAAAATTTAAAAGGGATGCTCCTGTTGGTGCCGGTTTTAGAAGTGATACTTTCTTAGGTGAGATCAGAACTGGTGAGAAACTACTTCGTTTAGTATGTAGAGATCATCAATTTGAAGATGGAGATATGGTGCGTGTCTGGCAAGATGATAAAATATTGGTAGATAAGATTTATTTAAGGAACGTATACCAAGGAGTCAGTATACCGCTTAACAAAGGTTTTAATAAATTGGAAATAGAAGCCCTAAATCAGGGTACTTCAGGCCCTAATACAGCCGAATTTAAAGTAATGGATTCTAAAGGGAAAGTGATCCAACAAAACATATGGAACCTAGCCGCTGGAGTCAAAGCTACATTAATCATTTTAATGGACGAGTAAAGTGAGTTGCAGAAGAATGCTCACTCTAGTAGGGAAAATTATTTTTTGAAAAATTCAACCAAATCCTGAAAAAAGAATTGACCATTAAAGTAGATTCCTTTTTGAAATTGTTATTTGATTTGTTATTTCTAGTACTTTTTCTCCTTTTAAATCAGCCACTTTTAAATCGCCTATTCTTACACGGGCCAAACGCAATACAGGAAAACCTGCTGCGGCACACATTTTACGCACTTGTCTAAATTTACCTTCTTTTAAAGTTATGGAAACCCAGCTGGTCGGCCCGTGTCGGTCATCTCTTACTCGTTGTAGTGTTTGAGGCAATTGGGGTAGCCGATCTAAAATACGAGCTTGACATTCTTGAGTACGGTACTTATTACCGTCAGTGCTGATTTCAATTCCAGAAGTCATTTTATCAAGTGCTTCTAAAGTTATAGTCCCATCTACTTGAGCATAATATTCCTTTTCTACTTTGCCTTTATTATTTAAAAGGTTGCTAAGCGTGCCGTCTGTGGTAATTATCAATAAGCCTTCGCTATTCTCGTCCAGCCTTCCTACTGCCATACTTTCAGATGGGAAGTTATGAAAATCACCTAAAAAGTTCTTCTTCTTTTGATGGCTGTCATTAGTCGTGAACTGACTGAGCATGTTATAAGGTTTGTAGATAAGGAAGTGGCGATGATTCATCCAGCAAAGGTCTTAAAATCAACAGGAACTACTTTGAATATTTATTTTTTATTTTTCTAAGTTTTAATGATGATGACTGCACGATAATGAATGTCCATATAAGCTGAGGAGATACCATATATTGGAATTATATATTTTAGTACCTAGTACGGCATTTTAAATGATGAGTTCCTCTTTCTCAACTAGTCTTCCGCACACTTGACCGGATAACAATCCTTACTTTAATTAAAAATTTATATAACGTTCCAGTAGGTACTTTTGTAGATTCCCCCAGTTGGCACTTCTTAAAACTCCTATTGCACCATTCATTATTAAATAGAATCAATAGGAACCATAAATTTTAATCCTTAGGCTCACTCGTGTGATTCATTTAAGACTGGACCGTTTTTAAAAAATTATAGAATAAAGTCCAACAATAATGTATTCAACTCCTTTTTGTGAGTGAGGTATAAACCATGAGGACCGCCTTTAATGATTTTTAATTGAGAATCTTTTACTAATTGATGTCCTTGTTGGGAACTAGGCGCTAAAGGAACGATATGGTCAGCGTCTCCATGAATAAATAAAGTTGGAATTTCAATACCCTCTAGATCCCCACGCAAGTCTGTTCTGCCGAAAGAATTGATGCATTCTAAAGTTCCTTTAGGACTGGCATCTATAGCGATTTGAAAGTTGTAATCTAATTGTCCTTGAGAAATAAGGTCTTTATTATCTTCATAATTGACAAAGCCCTCGCCAAAAGTTTTTAAGAATCCGGCACGGTCCTTCTTGATATTCTCTTCCATCTCATGAAAGACTACTTCTGGAGCTCCATCTGGATTATCATCGGTTTTTAATAGGTAAGGAGCTATAGAGCTGATAAAAATAAGCTTACTGATTTTACTGGTTCCATAGGTAGCTGCATATCTTGCTAACTCACCACCACCCATAGAAAATCCAACCAAAATAATGTCTGTTATATCTAATTTTTCAATCAGATCATGCAAATCTTCTGTCATGGAGGTATAATCATAACCCGAATAAGGCCTAGAAGAACGACCAAACCCACGACGATCGTAAGTAATGACGCGGTAACCTGCTTCTACTAAAACTGGGACTTGGTATTCCCACATGCTACCGCTCAACGGCCACCCGTGAACTAAAACAATAGGTTGACCACTTCCTTGATCTTCATAGTAGATACTTACATTCGTGTCTTTTTGAGCTGGAGTCTTTATTAAATTTTTCATTTTTAGATTTTTAGTTACTTCAATTTAAAAAAATCAAACGGTATACCAATAAGGAAATGTGAAAATGGAAAGCTTTTGGAAATTTAAATTTGCTGTCAGTAGAAAGCTATACTCGATGTATTTTTCTTAGTCTAAGAAGTTAAAAAAAAACTGAGCAAACAAATCCAAAACATTTTAGGTATCATTTATATCTAAGTCCAAGAACGCAACTAATAGGCGTAGTTGAGTGATATAGGCATAAAAATAGACAGATGTGTTACCGGCTAGGATTCGTGAACCCAGGTAAAATGTATCCTTATAAAGTTTACAAAGCACTATTTATAATTCTATGGATCCTTTTCCTTCCCTTAAAAGAACTGGTTCATTACCTGTAAGGTCGATAACCGTAGAGCCTATGTTACCTCCGTAACCGCCGTCGATCACATAATCCACTAGTTTGCCCCATTTTTCGGCAATAAGACTTGGATCGGTAGTGTATTCTATAACTTCATCATCGTCTTTAATAGAAGTAGAGATGATTGGATTCCCTAATAATCTTACTAATTCGGTAGCAATTTTATTATCTGGCACACGTATTCCTACTGTTTTCTTTTTTTTAAATGCGGAGGGCAAATTGTTATTTCCAGGTAAAATAAAGGTATAGGGTCCAGGCAAATTACGCTTGAGGATCTTAAAAGTATGGGAATCAATTTGACTGGTATAATCACTTAGATTGCTCAAATCTTCACAGATAAACGAAAAGTTAGCTTTTTCTAGTTTCACTCCTTTAATTCGGGCTATTTTTTCTAGTGCAAGTTTATTGGTAATATCACATCCTAGACCATATACCGTGTCAGTAGGATAAATAACTAAGGCACCATCACGCATAGCATCAGCGATTCGTTTTAAGTCCTTTTGGTTGGTATTACCTTCATATATTTTAATCAGTTGTGCCATATTAATATTCTGAATTAAAAAGTGATTTGATAGGAATATATAGAAAGGTAAAAGTGATAATCGCGATGATAATGCGTATCCAAAATTTCAAATTGCTATTACCTAAATTAGGCACTACTTCATACTTATATTTACCGTTGTGATCAATCTTTACAGCGATAGAATTTTTATTGGAGTCAGCGTTTGTATTTTGATTTTTTAAAAACAGCATGCATCCCAACACAAAAAGACCTGAAATAATAAGAATTATAAAGGTGCTTTGTAAGCTGTATTGCAGTAATTGCTGCGCTGTAAGTAGGCTATGATTCAAATCTATATTTTGTTTAGGTTAAATTTAGTCAATAAAATTCATTAAATAGCAGGTTCTATGGTGCTTTATGTTTTTAAATGGCTTGCAGCTTAGTTCCCTGTTGTATCAGGTGTTTTTTCCTTTTACCAATATTGTTGCCTGTGAATTCGTTTCAATTCCTATTTTTTTTTGCGGTGCTATGAGGCATTTCGCTTTCGCGAAAGCGGGGTAAAAATAACGTCCCAATCATTTAGAGTCATCACAAAACTATCAGATATGGAATTACACCCAGCTCATCAATTTTTTTACCCAACTTAATTTGGAAGCGTAAGGTGCATACTTAACAGGTAAATCGATCCAAGTACCTCGATGTACTACGCTCTTATAATGAGAAAATACTTCAAAAGTTTTCTTTCCGTGATAAGAACCTATACCGCTATTACCAACACCACCAAAGGGAAGTCTATCATTGATAAACTGAACAATACAATCATTGATAACCCCACCTCCGAAAGTAAATCGATTGATGAACCACATTTCAAATTTAGAATCTCTGGTAAAGCAATAAGCGGCTAAGGGTTTTTCAAAACTATTTATCCACTGCTCTAGATCTTCTTTTGTAGTATAGGTGATCACGGGGAGTAGAGGTCCAAAGATCTCATTGGTCATTATTTTAGAATCTCTAGACGGTTCATCCACAAGAGTAGGAGCAATATATAATGCACTTCTGTCGTGCTTGCCACCTTCTAGAAGTGATTCACCATCTAGCATATCAACAAGTGTATTAAAATGACGCTCTCTTATAATTCTAGGGAAGTCTGTAGATTCATTTACGTTTGTGCCGAAAAATTCTTGAATTTGCTTTTTGATTTCAGCAATTAATGAGTCTTTGATGCTCTTGTGCACCAGCAGGTAATCTGGCGCGATACAGGTCTGACCTGCATTGAGGAATTTTGCCCACACAATACGCTTTGCAGTTACTTTAATGTGAGCACTTTCATGAACCACACATGGATTTTTACCCCCTAACTCTAAGGTTACTGGAGTAAGATGTTTTGCAGCTGCTTGATAAATTAGTTGCCCCACTGCTGAACTCCCTGTAAAGAAGATATAATTCCAACGCAAGGCGGTAAGCTGCTGTGCCATGTTTGAATCTCCCAAAGCAACAGAAACATGTGCCTCTTCAAAGGCTTCTTCTATAATTTCTTGTAACAATTTACTGGTAGCTTTGGAAAATTCGCTTGGTTTTAAAACTACGGTATTCCCTGCGGCCACGGCACCAATTAATGGGATTAAGGCTAGTTGAAACGGATAGTTCCAAGGAGCTATAATCAATGTATTTCCGTAGGGTTCTGGGTATCTTCTTGCCTTAGAGGGAAAGTTGAGGATAGAGGCTCTAACTCTTTTAGGTTGAGACCATTTACTAGTTTTGTAAATATACCTTTTAAGTTCCCTAAGAACGACTTGATATTCCGTTAGAAACGATTCCAACTCGCTCTTGCTTAAATCCTTTGCCAGTGCATCGTAAACTTGTTGTTCTCGACTTTCTATTACCTTTTTAAGACATTGAAGGCGTTCCACTCTGTATTTTAGATCTTTCGTTTTACGTGTCTTAAAAAAATGTTCTTGGGCTTTATGAAGCTGTTCTACATTCATCATGATAATAAGGTATTGGTAAAAAGGGAAGTCGCTTTTAAATTATGGTTTTCTAGTTTGTGGTCTTGAAGCCAAGTTAAGAAATCACGGATTCCATCAGAATTCATTTGACCCCAATGTTCTTGATCTCCTAAAACAGCACAAGTCAACTCTATAGATTTTTGGAGGTCCATGTTTTTATCTTTTTCAGGAACCAGCACCTTTAAGATTTCAGCAGCCTTCTCCGGATGTTCTTGCGTATAGAAAAAGCCTTTTTTAGTGGCTCTTAAAAATGATTTTAATGCGAGTTCTTTGGTTGAAATAATATGTTCAGAGCAACTGATCACAGGAGAATACGAATAGGGTATGCCGTAATCCTTGAGTTGGAATAATGTCAGTTCGGTATTCTTTTGAGCTGCCTGCACAGCTTCCCAATTTGTAAAGATCCAAGTAGCTTGAACTTCATCCTTTTCTATGGTTTCCCAAATACCTAATTTATCTGGGTAGACGCATTCTATAATTCCCTTTCCGCCATCATTTTTGATTAGTTGCTTGACGATCTCATCTTCATAACGCGCTTTATAAGAAGCATAGGTAGTATGATCTAAATCTTTAGGAGACTTGATCCCTGTACCAGATTTACAAGCTATTGCACTTAGATCTTTTTGAAATAGGGCTGCAATCGCGATGAGATCAAATGCTTTTGATTTTGTTTGATAGCTCATCACACTCTCTAACGGACATAAAGCCATATCTACTTGGCCTAGTTCCACTTTCTTTGCAGGAGTAAGCTCATAATTATCTTGTGAAGGATCAATAATTTCTACAGCTACATCTTCTTTTGTATAGAAGCCCAATTCCTGAGCTATAAAAAACCCAATGTGGTTGGCATTAGGTGTCCAGTCCAGAGCGATTTTTAAGGAGGTCATCGATTGTTTTTAACAATTCAAAACAAGTTACATCAAAGCAGACAAAGTTATGTGAAGGTGTTTGTAAAGTTTAGCTGTAGACAGCGTCACTTTCCGGCAGCGGCCCTCCATAAAGCATCTTCCTCATTTACCGGAGCGACTATTTTTACCGATTCGTTTTTCACCGGGTGTATAAATTCTAAGGTTCTCGCGTGCAGATGAATACTGCCGTCTTTATTACTGCGTTTGGCGCCGTATTTTAAATCTCCTTTGATCACACAACCTATTTTACTCAGCTGTGATCTGATCTGGTGGTGCCTTCCTGTTTCTAGTTGTACTTCTAAAAGCGTGTAACGATCCAGTTCTTTAATAACCGAGTAGGAGAGTGCTGCATTTTTGGAGTTAGGCACTTCATACTCATGTGCATAACTTTTATTTTGTTTCGGATTGCGTACCAAGTAATGTTCCAATCGGTCCTTTTTCTTAGGCACGTTACCTTCTACAATTGCCCAGTAGGTTTTAACGGTTTCATGAGCTGCAAAAAGTTTATTCATTCTAGGCAGTGCTTTTGAAGTACGAGCAAAGATAACGACACCGGTTGTAGGGCGATCTAAACGGTGCACAACACCTAAAAATACCGCACCAGGTTTATCGTACTTTTTTGCGATATAATCTTTGATTAAATCAGGGAGGATCTCATCTCCAGTTTTATCTCCTTGCACGAGATCACCAGACTGCTTATTAATAGCAATAAGGTGGTTGTCTTCAAAAAGAATGCGGTGATTAATGGACATAGTCTAGATTCGATTGGTAAAGGTAAAGTACTTGTAACTTTTTTGGAGTATACTATCTATATTCTATAAAAATATAAAAGTTGATCTTCAGAACTAATTGAAGTCAGTTGACGAGTATAGCTCTAATTGTAGACTGTAACAACCCATGTACTATCCTATCAAAAGTATCTAAATCTAGAAACACTTCAAAATGGAGCTGTATCAGAATCAGATGTACCATATGACCAATAACTAGAAAAAATCCTCATTCACTAGAAGTAAACAAGGATTTTAATTAAGTTTAAATCCAATTTAAAAATTGAATTAGCACATTTTCAAATTAATAAAGCATCAAATTAAAACAAGCCTTCATTCTTATTAGAGAAATAATTGAAATCGTGATTGTTTTCAATCTTCAATAACGATTCGTAAATCATTTTGATGACGTTTTCTACATCATCTCGGTGAACCATTTCTACTGTAGTGTGCATATAACGCAAAGGAAGCGATATTAAGGCACTTGGTACGCCGCCATTAGAATAGGCAAATGCATCAGTATCGGTTCCAGTAGAACGAGACGTAGCTCTTTTTTGGTAAGGAATTTTTTTCTCATCTGCAGCATCCATGATCAGGTTGCGCAAGTTGTTTTGAATTGCTGGCGCATAAGCGAGGACGGGGCCTTTTCCTATAGCAGCATCTCCATTAGATTTTTTTTCGATCATTGGAGTAGTGGTGTCATGGGTTACATCTGTAACTATGGCCACGTTAGGTTTTATGGTCTGCGTGATCATTTCTGCTCCACGTAGACCTATTTCCTCTTGAACAGAATTAATCACATAAAGTCCAAAATCCAATTCTTGTTTATTTTCTTTCAGTAATCGAGCTACTTCAGCAATCATGAAGCCGCCCATACGGTTATCTAATGCACGACAAACAAATTTGTTTTTATTCAAAACAAAAAACTCATCTGGATAGGTAATGACGCATCCCACATCAACTCCTAGCGCCAGGACTTCGTCCTTAGTCTCACAACCACAGTCTATAAAAATATTGTCTGGTTTAGGTGCCTCTTCTTTTGACTTATCTCTTGTGTGTATGGCTGGCCAGCCAAATACTCCTGTAACGATTCCTTTTTTGGTATGAATACTCACTTTTTTAGAAGGAGCAATCTGATGGTCAGAACCTCCGTTGCGCACCACATAAATAAGTCCGTCATCAGTAATGTAATTCACATACCACGAGATCTCATCGGCATGTCCTTCTATAACCACTTTAAATTGGGCGTCTGGATTGATAACTCCTACTGCTGTACCGTAATTATCGGTAATAAAGCTATCTACATAAGGTTTCAGGTAGTCCATCCATACCTTTTGTCCATTCCATTCATAACCAGTTGGAGAGGCGGTATTGAGGTATTTTTCCAAAAAGTCAAGTGATTTTTTATTTAAAATGCTTTTTTCAGCCATGTGATAAATTTTAGACGGTGAAGATAATAATTAGGTTGTAAAAACGCTTGTATTCTATTGGGTTTCTTATTTTTGAAACACTTTTAGAGCATACTTGTTTATGATAAAGAATTTCATTTTTTTACTAGTGGCTTGTGGTGGTCTCGCTTTCGCGAAAGCGCAAGAAACACCAGCACCTCAACCTGTTTCAAAAGATTCGATAGCAAAGTCGTCAGAACAATATTTCTACGTAGACGGCGACTCATTGAGTGCTATAGAACTGGATAAGGTCCTGTTGATGCAAGACTTAAACTTTGACAGCAGGTACGAGCGCATTCGTTATTTAATATTAAAACGCAAAGTGGAAAAAGTGTGGCCGTATGCAAAACTAGCGGCCGAGCGTTTAACCGTTCTCGATAAGCGACTGGCCTCTTTAGAAACCAGAAACCAAAAGAAGAAATACTCTAAAATGGTAGAGGACTATATAGAGGATGAGTTCAAAGGAGAGCTTAAAAAACTATCCAAAACCGAAGGTCAAATACTCATTAAACTTATTCACCGACAGACGGGAGATACGGCTTATGACTTATTAAAGCGCTTAAGAAGCGGCTGGAGTGCCTTCTGGTTTGATAAAACAGCCAGCGTTTTTGATATGTCCCTAAAAGAAGAATACCGACCAGAAACCGTTGTAGACGATTTTTATGTGGAGGACATTCTTCTCAACAGCATTATTGATGATGCGTTAGAAGATCAAAAACCAGCGATTGCATTTGATTATTTTGCTGCTCGAGCCCATTGGAAAACATATGAAAAAGCGCTTCCTGCAAATTATGACAGCATCCAACTCGCTGCAAGAGCAAAACGCATACAGGAGTACAACGAGAAAAAAGCGCGTCAAGCGAAGCGTAACAATTAAATTTTTATTCAGTTCTAAGAGTTATGGAACTTTTAGAATTCTATACGTGCTGCAGCTATAAAACGCATTTAAAATACATAAATACGACACCATAGAATATATCTATAGTTAGTTATAATTGGCTTTAACTAACATATAATCAATTAATTGTAAATTTGAAGTGTATGTGTAGTTAAGGTAATTAAAACAGTTAAAGCCGCTCTCTACGATTCGATAAACACGCTATAGTGCCTCTTGTAAAAGCCTTAAAAATTCTTTCTATTACAGTCAGCCGACTTATGGAAACGCACATTTATTTGTAGGTTGATCAATTCATACAACTTGTACACAAGCTTAAAAAATAGCACTAAAAAGCAAACTTGATTGCTGTAATTCTTTTCTAGTATTA
>Ga0129324_10000544_pt1 | contig 27129 bp, 22 predicted proteins | sample CPBDNA_7_FD_96879 | JGI IMG/M metagenome (GOLD analysis project Ga0129324, IMG submission 96879) | Freshwater to marine salinity gradient microbial communities from Chesapeake Bay, USA - CPBay_Spr_15_0.2_DNA | ecosystem: Environmental > Aquatic > Marine > Coastal | place: USA: Chesapeake Bay...
AACCTTTTCGAAAGACGTTTTAAACGAGTGGTCCTGGTCTCAGAGATACCCGGGTGGAAACGAGACACAAAGCTATCTGCGCTTTGTCGCAGATAAATTTAATATGTGGCCTCATATTCAATTCAACACCGACGTGGTCGAGGCTACCTATCAAGAAGAGTCCGCCACATGGAAAGTGAAAACCGGGGATGGAAAAACCAAAACTTGCCGCTATTTTATCAGTGGGATGGGTATGATTTCGGAACCCATGATGCCTCGCGTTGCTGGTAAGGAAAGCTTCAAAGGCCCATGCTTTCATTCCTCCCGGTGGCCTGAAGATCTGCCGTATGCAGGTAAGCGCATCGGTATCATTGGGGCGGGGGCCACAACAGTGCAAATGCTACCGATTCTTGCACAGACCGCGGCTCAGGTAACGGTATTCCAGCGTACACCTAACTTCGTGATGCCTGCAATGCAAAAATCCATGAACCCCGAATGGGAAAGCGAGATCAAAGAAAACTACGATAGCATCATAGAAAAGTGCCGTAACCATGTGTTCGGTATGGCATTTAACGGCCCATCGGGCCGAACCGTAGCCGAGAGCTCTCCCGAAGAGGTTCAACGAGTTTTTCGAGAAAACTGGAACGGTAGTTTCCGATGGGTATTCGAAACCTTCGACGACTTGCTAGCCACCCCCGAAGCAAACCAAGCGGCGGCTGACTTCATCATCGAAAATACTATCAAGGCGCGGGTTAAAGATCCCGAATTAGCCGAACTGTTAACACCCAAAGGTTATCCCCTGTTCGCTAAACGACCACCCCTTGACCATGGCTACTACGAAGCATTTAATCGAGACAACGTCAAGCTGGTAGATATCAAGGATCGAGAGCCGATTGTCGAAATCACAGAGACAGGTATCCGAACCTCAATGAACCACTTCGATTTCGACATCATCGTGTTTGCTACCGGTTTTAAAGCCTACACTGGGGCCTTAGAAGCTATTGATATAATCGGTGAATCCGGACAAATACTTCGCCACAAGTGGCGCGATCAGTCTAGCTCCATTATGGGAGTAACCGTCGCCGGCTTCCCTAATTTTTTCATGGTGACTGGCCCGCAAGCGCCTTTTGCCAACCTACCTACATCGATCGAGCAAAACGCGCAGTGGATTACCGAATGTATAAAGAAAATGCAAACTGAGGGTTGCGAGGTGTTTTATCCGAAACAGGAGGCAGAAGATGCTTGGACGGCACATACCGCGGAGATCCACGCCCAGACCATGATGGCTGAGGGTGACAAGGTGAATTCTTGGATGATGGGCGCCAACCGGGAAGACCGCAAACCGCGCGTTCTGATCTATTTCGGTGGCGCAAATGTCTATTATGACAAATTGAAAGAATCGGCTGAAAATGGTTTCCCAGAACTCCTGTTCAAGGAGCACGCAGCCTAATTCCCCTGACATGAGAGAGCCTACGTGGGTGATGGCAGCGGAAATTCTCGCTGCCTAGACCCAGATTTGTGCTTACAATCTCGTGACCCCCCACATAGGCTACCTATTTCGACACTCGTCACGCGAGTATCTTAAGTCGCTTGAGGTCATATCTAGTAAACAACGTCTGTCAAAATAGCTAAGAGAGAACAATCAAAGATTGATTTTGTCGCAATAGTAAAGAGGTGATGGTCAAACTCAATCTCAAGGACTGGCATTCAAATAACCAAAGCAAAACTAATAGTCTGCTCGCCTTGATTGTGGCCAAAATATTTATTTTATCTTTTGCATTTCTTGCCAAAACTATAGTCTTGTCGACAACAAGCAAGTATGTTAGCTTCATGCTTTAAGTAATAAAAAGGAAGCACAGTCGAGAGTTGATGCGAAAATATAAGGGCTCAACTGTTTTTCCCAAAACTAGACCTAGGACAAGGTCCAGAGCGCTTCTTTAACGTTCTACTAGGCCACCTTGAAATGCGGAGGCGTAACTTGATATCTGAAAACCACCAGCTGGCAATACATAAGCTACTTGCAATGGCGTCCCTTGCTTACGACACACGGGACCTCGAGACTCTGGAAGATTGCTTTTGGCCTGATGCGCAAATGAGTTTGCAAATAGCGGGGGGGGATATTGTTGGGCCATTTAGTGGCACCGACAACATTATGCAACTCTACGGGGACGCCATGTCCAAGCAAACCGATGTGCGCAAACATGTGGTGACCAATACCATTATCGATGGGCACAATACCGAAGCCTCAGCTGTCTCTATTTTAACGCTTTTCGCCACTGACAAAGGCATGACCCGACTCCTCACAGTGGGCTTTTATAAGGACAATCTTACACTTAAGCGAGGCGAATGGCGCCTACAAAAACGTCATGTCGACCTAGATAGCGCGTACTAAGCTTAGACATTTACGATGAACCTTGGTCGCATCCCTGCCAAAACCGCCAGCATCGATCCCGACAAAGTCGCCTTAATCGATGTACCGAATGATCGCCGACTTACTTTTGGTGAACTCGAAATCCGCGTCAAACAACTCGGGCATGTCCTAACGTCAGTATTTAATTTAGATAAAGGGGAGCGGGTGGCGATCTTATCTCGCAATTGTATCCAATACATGGAAATCATGTTCGCAAGCTTTCGCACCGGTATGATTGCCCTGCCTCTCAACTGGCGCCTGAGTGAGGCAGAACTCCTGCGAGTATTGGAAGATGGAGAGCCTGCTTTCGTCTTTTTTTCGCCAGAGTACGAAACTCTTGCTAACGATCTGTCAACGCAATTTACTCGAGCTCAATGGATTGGTTTCAGTGACTCAGCACAATCTAGCTATGAGCGGCTTATTGCTGCAAGCCCAGCAGCTACGGAGCCTATTTGCTGCGACACAGTAGGCAACCATGATCCTGCTCTGATTCTGTATACCGGCGGCACTACTGGCAGGTCTAAAGGCGCACTGCACTCTCACCACTCCCTATTTATGGGCATGGTCAATCAAACCGTTGCAGAGCGCATCGTCCCGTCCGATGTCTATATGTTGACCGGGCAAATGTTCCACATTCCTATCGGTCTCGCGATGAATTACACCGCCCACGGCTGCACCGTGGTACTAATAAACTTCGATGCCAAACTCGCCCTGGAGGTTATAGAGCGTGAGCGGGTCTCAGCCTTTTTGGGCATCACCACCATGATCAACTGGATGATGGCTGTGGATGGCTTTGAGAATTATGACCTCAGCAGCTTGCGCAATTTTCAATACGGTGGCGGCCCTATGCCCAAAACTGTGGTCGAGGCCGCGCTGAGGGCTTTCCCCTGCACGATGATCCAGGGTTACGGGCAAACCGAAGGAATGACTATGACCTTCCTATCTCAGGAGGATCATCAAAGGGCTATTGAGGGCCGCCACTCCGAGCGCCTAGCGTCCTGCGGCCGTGCGGGCTTTGTTACAGATGTGCGCGTAATCGATTCGCAAGGATATGACGTCCCCCGAGATGGGGTCACCGCCGGCGAGATCATCATACGGTCGGAAGCGAATATGCTAGGATATTGGCGGCAACCCCAGCTAACAGCAGCGATAATCAAAAATGGGTGGATGTATACCGGTGATGTCGCCTTTCAAGACGCGGAAGGCTACGTTTATATCGTCGATCGCGCCAAAGATATGATTATTTCTGGAGGCGAGAACATATACAGCACGCAAGTTGAAGCTGCCCTGCACCATCATCCCGCAGTGCTAGAGTCTGCGGTCTTTGGTGTGCCAGATGACGTCTGGGGCGAGGCGGTTAAAGCCGCGATAGTGCTCAAGCCCAATTGCGCGGCCACCGCAGAGGAGATTATCGCGGAGGCCAGCAAGCACTTAGCCTCGTACCAAAAACCCAAATCCATAGACTTTGTTGACGCCTTACCCAAAGCGCCCACCGGCAAAATCCTAAAACGCGAATTACGTGAGCCTTATTGGTCCAAGAACGAGCGTAACGTATGAGTGCCATATTAACTAGTGACCTACTCTCTAATATCGGCCGCCAAGGGCTTCCAAAACGAGAACTCGTTACCCGCAGAGACATTCGAAAATACGCTATTGCCACTGATAACCGCCAGCAAAAGTACCTTGATGGTGACATAGCACCACCGATGTTCCATGTCGCACTTTTTTGGGATGTTGTAGAGCTCAAAAAGCTCACACCGGATGGTGTATCAATTGATAGCTTGTTGCCCAGATTCCCGCTAGAAAGGGCTATGGCGGGGGGCTTGGATATTAGCTATTACCGCCCCATTAAGCCAGGCGACTGGCTAACCGCCTCACGCATACTCACAGACATTTACGAAAAATTAGGACGTTCTGGCCCCCTCATTTTTTATGAGATCATGATGGATATTCGTGACGACGAGGGCAATTTGGTCATACAGGAAAAGACAACGAGGATACTTCGATGACGCGCTGCATAGAGGTCGGCATGATGATTCCTAGCCGAGACTATTGCCCCGATGAGGTGCAATTAATGCTATACAACGCGGCTATTTGGAATGGTCACCGGATTCACTTTGATCTGCCATATGCCACCGAGACAGAGGGTTATCCAGGTTTAGTGCTGGCTGGCCCCATGTTGGGTGACTGGCTCCACCAAGTGGTAGAAGAATGGTTAGGTGAGGACGGTATGATTACCAATATTTCTTATTCCAATCGGGGAGCATCGTACTTGGGAGATAGACTGCAGGCGGGGGGAACTATTACTGCCTTTGATACTGAGACTGGTAACGTAACGATCGATGTCTACATCAAAAACGATGCCGCGCAAATTGTGGCGCCGGGAGTTATAAAAGCGCGCTGGTATCCCACTGGAGACAGCACGCGATGAGCTTGGGTGTTGCTATCACAGGCTTCGGTGAGAGCGATTTGGGCGTTGTACCCAATCAGTCGCCCATGGAACTCACGGTTGCGGCTATACAACAAGCGCTGGTAAATACCCGCACATCCCGGGGTGCGATCGATACACTCATTACCTGTAATTCGCTGGTCCAGCCTATCATGTATCACGCCGAAGCAACTGCCGAGTATATGGGGCTCACACCCCGTCACTGTATCACCGTTGGCACCGGCGGTGGTACTACCTACTCAGCTCTGCGCCAAGCGGCGGCCTACATCAGAGAAGGCATGTCACAAACAGTCGTCTTCGTGATGGCCGATAGCATGCGCAGCTTTATCACGCGAGAGCGCGCAATGGTTATACAGGCAAGCGCAGGCCATGCGACGTTTGAACAACCTTATGGGCCTACTGTGCCGGCTTACTACGCACTGATTGCGCAAGCCCACATGGCAAGGTTTGGCACCACCGAGGCTCAGTTTGCAGAGGCGATGGTGTCGTCTAGAGCTTGGGCTGCTTTAAACCCCAGAGCTCAGTATCAAGAGCGCGTCACGGTTTCTGACGTGCTGGCCTCAAAACCGATCGCGGACCCCCTGAAAATGCTCGACTGCTCGATTGTCTCTGACGGTGGCGCTGCCATCATTCTCACCTCTTCAGAACGCGCCAAAGATCTGTGCGATCTTCCTATTGAGCTCTTAGGATTTGGCGAGGGGTGCGCCTATGAGCATATTAGCCAAGCCCAAGACCTGACTACTTCCGCTGCGGTTATATCTGGACAAAAGGCTCTTGCTCAGGCAGGGCTAACACCAAAGGATATCCATTTGGCGCAATTATATGATTGCTTTTCTCCTGCTCTTCTAATTCAGCTGGAGGACTTGGGTTTTTGTGAAAAAGGTGGCGGTGGCGAGCTACTTAAATCAGGGGCCACGCGACCCGGGGGCAGTCTGCCCGTGAACACACATGGCGGTATGTTATCTCACTGTCACCCGGGTAATCCCGGCGCGATCTTCGGTTTAACCGAGGCTATCCGTCAGCTAAGAGGTGACGCAGATCAGCGGCAACTCAAGGAGGTGCAGCACGTACTATTGCATGCCCAAGGTGGCATTATGTCGAGCCACGCGACCTTGATTGCGGGGGTGGAAGCATGAGCCAAAAAATCGCCCCCCAGCCTAACCCGATCAGCCAACACTATTTCCAATGCGCCAAAGAGGGCAAGCTATGCCTGCAACAATGCCTTACTTGCCATCGCCATCAATTCTATCCCCGATCACTTTGCTCCCACTGCGGCGAACAGGCTCTGCAGTGGGCAGAGGCATCTGGACTGGGGCGAATAGCAACCTTTACGATCGTTCGACGCGGCATCTCTGCGGCATATTCTACACCTTATGTGGTAGCACTGGTCGATCTCGATGAGGGCCCTCGTATGATGACGCAAATTTACACTGAAGATGAAACGCTTCTCGTTATTGGTCTGCCCGTGCATGTAGCCTTCGAACCGTGGAGCGATAACTATTTGCTACCCGTCTTTAAACCTGTTCACGAATTTGGAGAATCTTAATCATGAATAGTCGAATCATACCTGCGTCCATTATCAATCCTGATGCACCGAGTGGCAGTTTAGAATCGAAGCAACCACCAGTTGATAACGGCGCTAAAATACATGACAAAGTCGGCTATTTCTCGAACGACTATGCCGAAAAAGAGTGGGATCGCTTGTGGAGTCGCACATGGCTGATTGCCGGTGCGCTGTCGGATATTCCTAACATCGGTGACTATTTTTTGTTCAAGATTGGCCATGAATCATTCATCATAAGCCGAACAGATGAAGGTGTAAAAGCATTCTATAATGTGTGCCCCCATCGGGGCGCCCGATTGCTAACTCAGGAGCAAGGGCATCGAAAACGATTCACCTGCCCATTCCACAGCTGGACTTTCTCCAATAACGGCGAGCTCAGAACTATCACCGATGAGGGGACTTTCCAGCCAGAAGTCATCTGTCACCGTCCGAGTCTCTCCCAAGCCCGTTGCGAAAATTTCGCAGGGCTTATTTTTATCAATATGGATGACAACGCATCACCTCTTATCGAGGAGCTCGGCTTACCACAGGGGTATCTGGAACCTTACAATATTGAAAAAATGCGCGTTGTACGCCATGTTCGTAGTGAGTGGTGTGCTAACTGGAAAGTCGGCGTGGAGGCCTTTTACGAGAGCTACCATCTGCATGCTGTGCACCCAGAAACGCGTGGAGTCATGGCAGATCTTAAGGTGCAATACGATCTCTACCCCAAAGGTGCGAGCCGTATGATCGTTCCCCTCGGTGAGCCAAGTCCTCGACACCATGACCAAATCACAGTTAATGAGGGACTGCGCATGATGCTCCAAGAGGCCGGTGCAAACCCCGATACCTTTAGCGGTACTGCTGCCGATGTCCGCAGAGCTATTCAACAGGCCAAGCGTGTGCGTTCGAAGCAACTCGGGCTAGGCTATGAGCGCTTCTCGGATAGCCAGTTGTCAGATAGCTGGGCCACGGGGATTTTCCCTAACGTGCAGATTGGCTGTCATCCAGAGGCCGTTTTTTTGATGCGTTTTATTCCGCACGATACCAATCCTGAACGTTTCTGGTACGACACTATGACACTAATGCTCCCCGTTGAAGATCCGAACTATTGTCCGCCGGCCTGGATGGGATTACCTGAAGGTACCGATGTCAGTGGGCAAACCCGTCCCGCTACTGAAACCTACCTAAAACACGAAGATCCTGGGCTTGGATTGGTACTCAGTCAAGATGCCGCCTTCCTCCCCTCAGTGCAGGAGGGTATGCGAAGCCGCGCCTTCAAAGGCCAGCTCTGGGGCGAGCAAGAACAGCGACTTCGCCATTTCCATGTTGAGCTAGAACGGCGGTTATTCGGAGGGTGACTACCATGAGAACGACAATGATCCCCGCAAAAAACGCTCATTTCCTGATACTGCGATGAGCGGCCTCCCTTCTTGCAATATCAGCTATTGGGCTTATCAGTCCGGCCTACTCAACGGAGGACGCCCCGTCTGCTGAGGTTCTGTATAAAACTTACTGTTCGACGTGTCACGAGGGGAATATCTCTAAGGCGCCTCCGCTGAGTATGATGGCGGTGTTTTCTCCTAGCGCTGTGTTGCGGACTATGAATGATGGGGTAATGCAAAGTCAGGCGAAAGCCTTGTCGCCTGAGCAACGCCAGCAAGTCGCTGAATTTATGACCGGTAAATCTCTAGGAGACTCGGCGATTAATCTTCCCCCTGCGTGCGAGAATACAGACATCGACTTGCGTCGCCCGCCTCTGGTAACGGGCTGGGGTATCGACCACGCAAACAAACGCTATTTTGGCCCATAAATCACCGCTATCACAATCGATAATATCGCTGAATTAGAGGTCGCCTGGGCCTATGCATTTCCTGATTCCAATCGCGCTCGTTCCCAACCAACTATTGCCGGAGATACAGTATTTGTCGGCAGCCAAAGCGGGCATGTATTGGCCCTCGACAAACAAACAGGCTGCTTGCGCTGGACCTTTACCACTGTCGCAGAGGTCCGCACGGGGATCATTATTAGCCCCTGGGATGTTACGAATCCTAACGCGCAGCCTATGGCGTATTTTGGTGATCTAGTGGGTAATGTATACGGCATCAATGCCCGCACCGGCGAGCTGGTTTGGCGAGATCGCCCAAGTGAACACCCTAGCCTTACAATCACAGCCGCACCCGCACTGCATAATGGTCGTTTATATGTGCCCATGTCATCTCTAGAGGTGGTAGTTGCAGCAGACCCCAACTACGCTTGCTGCACCTTTAGAGGAGGGGTTGTGAGTTACGACGCCAAAACTGGCGCAAAACATTGGCTCGCCCATACTATATCAGAGTCCCCAATGGAGGTCGGTCGCAACTCGATCGGCACTCCGGTTCTTGCCCCTTCCGGCGCACCAGTTTGGGGCACACCAGTCATTGACATTAAACGTAACCGTTTGTATCTGGGCACGGGGGAGAGCTATTCCTCACCCGCTGCCAATACCAGCGATGCCATTCTAGCACTTGATTTACAGACTGGTAACATTTTGGGGCATTTCCAGGCCACCGCAGGTGACGCCTGGAATATGGGATGTGAAACCGAAGGCCGAATCAACTGCCCAGAAGAGGATGGACCCGATTATGATTTTGGGGCTGCCACTTTGCTCATGCAAGATAGGAACGGCGATGATATTCTGATCGCTGGGCAAAAATCGGGGGTTGTTTTTGGCATTGATCCAAATGAGGGCTCGCTGCGCTGGCAAAACAAGCTCGGTCGCGGTGGCATTCAGGGCGGCGTGCATTTTGGTATGGCAGCTGATGAGGATACACTTTTTATCCCTATGTCTGACTTTTACGGCGGCCCACGCTGGCCCGGCCCCACTTTCCCTGGAATGTTTGCTGTCAATCCCACTACCGGAGAAAAACCATGGTTCCGCGGTACCGAAGACACCTGTGGAGACAGGGCCTACTGTGACCCTGGTTTATCAGCAGCATCTTCAGCCATTGCCGGTGGGATTGTAGCCGGCGCGATGGACGGCCACCTTCGCGCTTACGCCAAAAACAGTGGTTCGGTCGTCTGGCAGTTTAATGCCTTAGAATTACAAATCGCCGTGAATAGCGCGTCGGCGATAGGAGGCTCCTTCGGTGGCGCATCTGGTCCAGTATTCGATGGCGACATGATGTTTATTACATCCGGGTATGGCTTATATTTCCACATGCCAGGTAATGCCCTAGTCGCCTTCAGGTTACCCTCTCATTCTCATGATCTGGAGGGTATATCAATGACAACCGACTAATTTTCAATCGAGCGATTCATCGGACCCTACCCAAAAAATAAAACCGTAAGCGAACTCTATGCTTGCAATAAAAGTGGATACATCAACGCTTCCCTGAGCGCCACGCTGCTCTGAATCAAGCAATTCTTGTAATACTCGGCTTAACAAGTAATGACGGTTTCGCTCAAGAAAACGTCAACCTTAACTGAGTCTTAGTCACTCGAACTCGCCTTGTAGAAACTAATATTCAGTCAACCCTCCTCGCCGCCAGACAAGTCTCAGCGGGTCACAGTGATCGCGGCGAACCCTAAGACTTTTTTGATCTCGCGATGTGCGCGTCCAATATGAACGCCGCGAATAACCTGGGGTTAACTCAGCCAATGTCGCGATTGGTGGGTTGGGTCAAAATGGCATCGTCTTGTACCGCGAGAGACAAGTGGGCATATCAGGATGCTCGATATTGCAAACGTCGAAGGTCTCATCGGTCCTCAGGGTATATTTTAAGGTAAAAATACCATTGGGGCCTCATTGATGTTAACGCCAATCACCCACTGATAGCTCGAAGCTCCTTGCATTCTCAAAGGGAGGGGCAGAAATTGATCCGCACGATGCAGGTGAATGTTGTTGATCTCAGCTACCTAATACCCCTACTTGTCAACGATATGATCAGCCGAAAGTCGGGACATATTCCCAATCTCGCCTCCACATCCGCATGGGTGCCAATCTCTGACGAAAAGTCATATACGGTGACCAAAGCCTTTTGTACTGTCATTGACTCCGCCATTAGGGGATGGTGATTGAGAAACAGGCACCAATATAGTTAAGCTTGAGCTTGGCCCAAAAAACCTCATGAAGGCCGACTGACTTTAGCAGAACAAACAAGCTCTTTACTTGTTTTAAACAAGTGGCATACTTAGGTAGCTAACAGTAACACCTCACGAAAAAGGAGCAGCCGTTACACATGAGCAGACTGAGCCACGTTCCGACCAATCACTGGCCCGACACGCTATATCAATTTGTCCAAGCTGACGCCGCCACCAACATCGAACTCGGGCTAACGCGCATGCTTGCTCATGCACCGGAAGCCGCTTTGGGTGCGCTTCAATTCGGCGCTGCCGTGGTAATGAATAGGACGCTACCAGAGCGCATGATGGAACTAATGAGACTACGAATTGCCTTCCATAATCAATGCCGAAGCTGTATGGCGATCCGATATCAATCGGCGGTTGCTGTCACACCTGAAGATCTAGTTTGTAGCCTCGAAAAACCCAGAGCTGAACAGAATCTCTCAGCTGAAGAAATTTTAGCACTCGAGCTTGGTGATCGCTTTGCTTGCAACCATTTATCCATAGATGCCGCACTTTTTGAACAGCTTAAAACGCATTTCAATGAATCAGAGGTGATGGAGCTGTTGCTGCATTGCGCGCTTTATGTCGGTATGGGCCGCTTGGCTGCCGTGCTTGATATGACCGAAGAATTACCCACAGGCTTTGCCAAACCTTTCGGTACTGTGGTGACGCCATCAGCCGATACGCCGATTACCGTTAGATAAAAACCCATTCCGAGGATGCTCTAATGCAAAAAAAAATACTCCTCTACTTGTTAAAAGTCAGCACGTTGATCTCCGTTATTTCACCGATAGCGTATTCGGGCACAGGTTGGCCGCTACCCGGTGGTGCTCCGGGGGGCGGACACTTCAGTGACGCGAATCAAATTACCATAGACAATGTCGGTGACTTACAAATTGCTTGGCAACACCGGTCTGGTGACTTCAATCGCGGGACTAACTTCATAAAAGGTTTCGACTCAGGGGAACCTATGCAATCGACATGGCAAGCCACCCCAATACTCATTGACGAATCTCTAGTAATTTGCACCCCCTACAATCGAATTATCGCTGTTAAAGCAGCGACGGGAGAGGAACAGTGGTCATACACACCCAACATCGATATGAACACGGTGACTATGCCGCGCTGTCGCGGGGTGACACAGTGGCAACATCCCAATCGTAAATTTGGGGAGGCCTGTTCAATAATGGTTATCGCCCCCCTAGCCGATGCCCGCCTGATCGCCCTCGATGCGAAGTCCGGTCAACGCTGTAATTTTGGTGACGTGACTGAGCTAAATCTGCGAGAGGGGCTTGGTGAGCACACCCTTAGCCACTACATGGCTAATACGCCCCCAGCTATTTTGGGTTCACTGCTTATTACCGGTGCCTCGATCGCCGATAATATGAACACCGAGGTACCCAGCGGTGTGGTTCGTGCCTATGATCTGGTCACGGGCGATCTTGAATGGGCCTGGGAGCCGCTGCTCGAGGTCCCGGATAGCGGCAATCACTCTGGGCATCGAGAAGGCATTCCGCGCGGAACTTACATCAAAGGTACTTCTAACGTTTGGTCGTTCATCTCCGTAGATACCGCTCTCGGCTTGGTCTATGTCCCCACCGGCAACACATCACCGGACTACTATGGAGGACACCGCGAGGGGTCCGATTTTTACTCAAGCTCAGTCGTTGCTTTGGATGCTAAAAATGGGAAGATTCGCTGGCATTTCCAAACAGTCCATCATGACATATGGGATTTTGATGTCCCTTCCCAGCCGACCCTCTTTGACTATAAAAAAAATGGCAAGCTAATTCGTGGGCTCGCGCAGACGACCAAACAGGGCTACGTATTTCTCCTGAATCGCGAGACAGGGGAGCCCTTATTTCCCGTCAATGAAGTCCCAGTTCCTCAAGGCGCAGTGCCCGGAGACTATGCATCGCCCACCCAGCCGGTGCCGTCTAAACCTCGCTCTTTATTTGAAGTGCCCGGCGTTGATGAGACGGTTTGGGGGTTAACCCCTTGGGATAAGCGAATTTGCAAAGAAACCCTCAGTAAACTACGTTATGAAGGGCCTTTCACTCCACCAATGCTAGAGGGTGCGCTCCACATGCCTAGCGCCTTCGGTGGGCAAAATTGGGGCGGACCGGCTATTGATCGGGATCGGAACTTACTTGTGGTCAATACATTGCATGTGGGTAGCATCGTTCAGCTCATTCCCAGAGACCAATGCCATGCCGATACGCTGCCCCAACCTATCGCTGACGGTGTTTTTATTGACGAGCCCTCAGAGGGGACACCTTACTGCAACCGACGCTGGTTAGGCTTTGTTTCGCCACTCGGCGCGCCGTGTACGCCACCCCCTTGGGGTACCCTTGCGGGTATAGATCTAGTGTCGGGTGACGTAGTTTGGCAGGTGCCTCTAGGTACAACCCGCGATATGGCACCGTTTCCTTTCTGGTTCATTAAAGGTGCTCCCAATATGGGTGGACCAGTCGTCACTAGCACAGGGTTAACCTTCATCGCAGCGACAACTGATTATTTCGTTAGAGCATTTAATACCGCAACGGGCGATGAGCTTTGGAAAGGCCGCCTACCTACCTCGGCCCACGGCTTACCCATTACCTATCAATTAGCGGATGGTCAGCAATATATTGTAGTAGCCGCAGGTGGCCACGCCGCATTGGGTACACCACCAGGAGACCACCTCATTGCCTTTAAATTACCCGACAAGTAATTGAAGGGTTAGTGCTTAACAAATATAAGAGGAATGATTAATGAATCAAAAAGGCATTTTAACAACGACAGACGGTGATCTTCTGGCCGATATTCACGCCATAGACTGGCTGGATGTTGGTGGCGGAACCAAATTTAAAGTGCTACGCCTGTGTGAACATACTGGCCAATGGGCGCTCTATGTCAACATGGCTCCCGGTGCTCGCTTTCAGGCCCATCGCCATGAAGGCACAGGTCAATTTTTTGTGACTAAAGGCAAGCTCATCTACGATGCGGGCACTGCTGGCCCTGGGACCTACGGTTTCGAGCCAGTCTTTGCGGTGCACGTGGATGCACATTGTGAGGAAGAAACTGAGATGCTGTTCCTTGGCCAAGGTGCTGTCACGTATCTCGATGCACATGGCAACGTTGATTACGTATTCAACGTCAAAATGCTAAAGGAAGCTATGAAAGGTTTACAACAGCTCGACATCAGCCCAGCATAAAAAAGGCGTCCAACGAGATGGTAAAGATCAGGTGGCGTTAACGCGACCCCGGTTATTATTGTAATTATGGCCAAAAAAACTCGCCTGACTGCGCGACAAGGGTCGATTAGGGCCAAGAGAAAGTCCCTTGTAACCCTTGCATATCTGCTAAAAAGTGCTCCTTATTTCTTGCCGCGCCAGCGTCTCACCGACGCAAACATGGCGACCAAGCCCGAAAGCCAGATGATTTCAGGGCTTGTTTCGGATGAGATTCATATAGTCCGGATTGTCATACCGAAGATCATCGCAATTGGCTACGCCAAAACGAATATTTAGCAAATCCTCTTTTTTAAAGACCAAATCACCTGCCGTCGTCGCACCCGCGCACTTTACGGTGACGAAGAAGATCCGTGATTGAGCAAGACGAAAGGTTTAGCCAACTCTAATTTTTATGAAAATCAATAATGTCATCACCAACACTGCCGCCATCCACCAGTGCCACAAAGTTCACACCAATTAAGAAAAGATCAGAGTCGCGCAATTCCTCACGCACATGCGAGTTGGACAGGACAAGATCAAAGCCAGCTGACACCAACTTGTGCACTGGAAAGCAACTGCGTAACTCACGATAGAAACTGTGAGACTGCAGCTTTTACTCTGGATCCATTAAGTCAGGACTCTTATCGTCAACCATCAGTCCATATCCTTGAATGTTGGTAAGGCGACTCACGTCTCCTCAATAATGACCGCCAGTGTCTGGAGCCATTGTGCCGCTTGGGCGCCATTGATTAATCGATGATCGCTACCTAAAGTCACAGTGACTTGCTCTTCGGAGATAAAATGCTGTGTCACCACATCCCAACTTGGCTGTATAGTCAGTCGACCAACGGACAGCACCATAATCTGTGGAGGCGTGACCATTGCCGTGAAATCGTCAACCCCGTACATGCCCAAATTACTAATCGTAATCGCCGCTGACTGCATGTCATCCGCGACCAGTCGTCCGGCCCGGGCGCGGGAGACCAATGCAGTTATAGTTTGAGATACCTCAAGATCGCTTCTCTGATCGACATTAGTAACAACCGGCGCTGACACCGCACCGTCATCACGAGCCACCGCAAGCGCCACATTTAGGCCGTTGACAGCCTGAATCGTTTCGCCATCGAGCTGTATGTTTAGTAGTGGATGCTCTGCTAGTGCTTTCGCAACAGCTCTCACTAATAGCGTTGTTAGAACCCCCGACTCATCGGGTAACTGGGCTTTTAGCTTCGCTAGCGCTGCACCGACGCGAAGCTTGCGACGAACGTAATATATGGGCACGGTTGCTTGAGCATAGCTTAAGGCGGCGGCAACTTTTTTCTGCGACGCGCTCAGTGTCTGGCCTTCCGTATCAGTGGGCTTCACTGCTGAGTCCTGCGCTAGCGCCCGATCCACATCTTGTTTTAATATGCGGCCGTTGGGCCCGGACCCAACAAGATGTGCCGGGTCAACACCAGCTTTGCTAAGCTTCCTGAGCAGCGCGGGACTAATGCTTTTAGCATTCTCATCAGAGATCAAGTCAGCATCGTCAGCATCCTTTGTTTGTTGGTCAGTATCACTGCTTGATACTCTCAAGGATTCAGGTCCTACTTGCCTAGCAATAAAAGTCTCTAGCTCATCACTGGAAAAATCGGTCAGTGCAATAACACCAATCAAAGTGCCCACGGAGAGTTCTTCCCCTTCTGGAATGAGAATACGCGCAAGGGTTCCCGATGCTCGCGCCTCAAAACTGTTAACAATTTTATCCGTCTCGATATCAACCAGTTCGTCACCCGCAGAAATTCGCGCACCCTCAGCGTAGTGCCACTCAACAATTCGCCCGTGGGTCATTTCGATACCCCACTTAGGAATAGTTACCGCTTCAAATTGCTTACTCACCTACTAACTCCTCAACTGCTGTTGCCCGCATAGAGGCTGATGTTGGAGCAAAAACCAACAGAGCATTACCGGCCATTCGGCTGCCAAATTGATAACCTGAATTGACTAATAAATGGCCACCCGCAAGCACCGGACCGTCAGACTCAATAGAGCCACCTTGAGCTTTATCGCCATTCACTGCGACAAATGCATCAAAGGTATTGAATTGCCATAAAATCTCGCCATTATCGCTGTCATACGCCCGTAACAAACCATCAAAGCCTCCGGCAAACACTAAATCACGGGTAGCTGTAGGTGCCGCTGACATGCCTGGATCACAGGCGGGCTTGGCATCTTCAGGGCAGCTGTCATGTGCACGATTATACCAGAGGGTCTCACCCGTCAATGGATCCAAGGCGTGTAGCCCTGGAAATACATCACCTTTGGATAGACCCAGAAAATCAGTGTCAGCAATGGGGGCAAATAACGTCGAACCGTTAGTGGCCATGCCCCAGTGAATACCACCAGCAAAGCCGCCGCGACCGATCTTACGGTGCCACCGTACCCTGCCCTTTTGGTCAAGTTCAAGGCCATAGACATCGCCACTTTTTTGTCCAACAAATAGCAAGTTACTATCGTCACCTTGCCAAACAATAGTGGCTGCACCAATATCTAAGTCAGGCCCATCTTCCTCTGGACAATTTGCCCCACCACCGATAAAGCACGCCATATTCCAAGCGTCCCCAGCTAGTAATTGCTGGCGCCATATCAACTCGCCATCAATGAGGCGAATCGCAATGACTGCATCGCTACTGTCCGACGCCGGCGAGGTATAGGACTGACCGGTACCCACATACAAAAGCCCACGCTCGACATCGATAGCTGGGGAATTCCAAACCGGCGCGCCGGAAGGCCCAAAACGACTGGCACCATGGCCGTTTACTTCGCCGGTATCTTTAGGCTCTTCAGGGATGACAAAGGTATTCCACTGCAAAGCACCGGTGCTGATGTCGAGAGCCGCAACGCTCCCTCTAAAAGTACAGCAGGCATAAGCAGGATCCGCCGCAGTCGCCCACTCAGAAGAGGAAATTGGCACGTAAAGATTATCGCCAGACACCTTAACTGAGCCTGTAATAGTTGCATCGGGGTGAGTAGCGACATCTGTAAGCCACACCTTTTCGCCGGTGAGCGCGTTGACAGCGTGCACTCGCGCATCGAAGTCACCAAAGACCAGTAGCGGCACTTCCATCTCAGGGCCACTAACAATGCTAGGGCCGTTACGTACTTCAGCACCCGCCTCATAAATCCAGTGCGTGCAACCAGAATCTAAATTGAGTGCATACACTGCACCACTTTGGGAGCCAACATACACTACACCATCATGGACCACAGGCTGTGATCTCGCCCTCGTTGCACCCGGATAAGCAAAAGCCCACTTAAGCTCAAGGGCGACAACATCCTCCCGACTAATAACGTCGGCATCGCGATTTACGTAACGACGGTTTTGGACGTCCCCGCCCCACCCCGTCCACTGCTTGACATCAGATACTCGAAGGCTGGGTATCGGTACCTGACACATTAACACCGCGGCAGGCGGCTCAATTTCTGAGCCGCTCAAATATTCTGCTATCGCCGTCCGCTGAGCAACCGATAGCGCTGCCGCTTGGCGCTGCATGGCGCCCTCGTTCATCACTTTCAACAGGGCCCCTGAGGACATCATGTTGAATGTGATCAGATGCGGTCCGCGGGGGGCGACGCCATCATGACAGACCGCGCAATATTCAACAAATAAACGCTCACCGTCAACAGCGATTGCATCAGGAACCGTTGAAACACCTGCCGCTGTCCAAGACCACGGTAACAGCGCTAATACTGCGATAAAAATAATTGACAAACGTGATCCCACAGTTCCTCCTAGCAATATTCCGCCACTTCGCAGAGACATACTCTCAGTAGTCCAGAGTGGTTCTTATTGCCTTAATGATATCTTGGACACTTGGGACATAGTGTGCTTCGAGACAGGGCGTGGCGGGCACCGGCGTATGGGGTGCAGTCACTCGGATCACCGGTGCATCTAGATAATCAAACCCACGTTCCACAGCAATACCAGCGATTTCCGAGGCCATACTACAAATAGGATTGGCTTCATCCACAACGACAAGTCGGCCAGTCTTGGAGAGGCTCTTCAATATCGAGCCCTCGTCAAGGGGAGACAGTGTGCGAGGGTCAATCACTTCAACACTGATCCCCTCAGCCGCTAGCGTTTTTGCAGCCTGCTCTGCGAAGACAGCCATACGTGATATTGCAACAACTGTGATATCACTTCCTTCAGTAACGATACGCGCCCGGCCAAAAGGAATAACGTAGTCGCCTTCGGGGACTTCACACTCATCCATATAAAGCGCTTTATGTTCACAGAATACAACGGGGTCATCTTGGCGAATCGCCTCGGCTAAAAGTCCCTTTGCATCGGCAGCATTTGACGGCACAACAACTTTAATACCTGGAATCGCGGCGAGTAGAGGATAAAGAATTTGTGAATGCTGTGGACCCGTGCCTACACCGGCTCCAATCATTGTCCTTATCACAACCGGCGTTCGTGCCTGACCACCAAACATATAGCGAAATTTCGCGATTTGATTGAGCAGCTGATCTAAGCAAACGCCTAAGAAATCGATAAACATCAGCTCTGCAACAGGCCGCAAACCTGTAAGGGCTGCTCCTCCTGCTGCGCCAATAATCGCTGACTCGGTAATGGGGGTATCGATGACACGTTCAATGCCAAATTTTTCAGAGAGCCCCGCGGTGATCCCATAAACCCCACCTTGACCGCTCGCCACATCCTGGCCGAGCACGATGATTCGCTTATCTCGAGCCATCTCTTCGTGCAGCGTTAAGTTGATTGCCTCTCGAATCGACATTCGCATTAGCGCGACTCCCCTTCGTAGTTAATGTAAACATCGGTATATAGCTTATCCGGTGTAGGGTCATCGGCAGCTAGAGCCTGCTCTACCGCATAATCGAGCTCAGCCTGTATTTCGGCATCGATTGCCTTAACAAGATTCGCATCTAGAGCTGCCGAGCGGGGATCGGCAAGGAATCGTGGAATCGGGTCACCTTCTTTCCGCTGCCGCTTCATTTCAGCGGTGTCGCGATAGGCTTGAGCATCTCCCTCGAAATGACCATAGTACCTTGCCGATACCGCCTCGATCGCTGATGGACCACCGCCATCCCGAGCGCGCTCTATCGCCTCGCGACAAGCCGCGTGAACAGCAAAAAAATCTGAGCCGTCAACGACAACTGAGGGCATTCCATAGGCGCCAGCACGCGCAGCGATGCGGCCCTCAGGTTTTGGGTTGCGCGTGAATTCTGCGTACAAATTGTTCTCGTACATAAAAATCATGGGAAGCTCAAGAACCACAGCCAAGTTCAGGGCCTCCGCCACGGTCCCTTGATCCGACGCTCCATCGCCAATAAATGCCATCGAGACACCACGATTCTTTAGGGTTTTCGCCGTCAGCGCAGCACCCGCTGCAATGGGTGGGCCGCCGCCAACAATAGCGTTAGCGCCAAGCATGCCTTTGGACATATCGGCGATGTGCATGGAGCCGCCTTTACCATTACAAAATCCATCTTGTTTGCAGGCGAGCTCGAGCATCATCCCGTCAAGCTCACAGCCTTTTGCAATGCAATGACCATGGCCTCGGTGAGTACTGGCGATATAATCGCCGTTATTCATATCAAAGCAAGCACCGACTGCAATTGCCTCTTGATTGCGGTAAATATGAATAAAACCGGGTAATTTTCCCTGTTGATATTCAGATCGCATCCTCTCTTCAAACTCACGAATACTTTTCATGAGGCGATACGCTTTCACCACCGCCTCTCTGCTGTATTCCATTGCTTCCTCCACAAATGATTCTGTTAAAAAAAGCCCCTTCTGGGGCCTTTAGGTCGGTCATGCAGCTTAAAAGCTATAACCAACTTGGATACCGTACTCACGTGGCGGCCCATAGGTGGTGAAGTTCCAAAGGTTGGCTACCGGATTGGCTGAATCACGATAAGTCTCGTCAGTCAGGTTCTTGCCGTAGAGAGAGACTTCAAAGACGTTATCCGGAGCCTCCCAAGTTACGAAAGCATTGACCAAGGTACGCTGCTCAAGCTGAGTATTCGCCTTCTGTCGAATGATGGGCTTCTCGATCGTACCACCCTGACCACTGGCGGGTGCCGGATTAATCTCTGCTTCACCCTGGTAGTGGAAATTGACGTTGTAGGTCAGTGTCGCACCGCTGGAGAGGTCTTGGAAGTAGGTAACGCTTGCTCCTCCGTTAAACTCCGGTGAGTAAGGCACTTCGAGGGAGGAAAAATCAAAGGGCTGAGGTGGGCCGGAAAGACCGAGCGTTGCCGGATCGAAACCAGGATTGTAGCTGTCATACTCATGATCCAGCCAGCCGAAATTGGCATCGAAGCGCAGATTGTTCGTCGGCGCGTAACTGACTTCAAGCTCAAGACCTACCGCCGTGCTTTCCCCCTCATTCAGGGAAACGGTCTCCTGGAAGTCATTGCCTGCCGCGTCCTTGATCGAGACCACCGTATCGCGCTGCAGGTTCTCGTATACAGTGCGGAACAGCGCAGCGTTCATGCGCAGCCTGCCGTCCAGCATATCGGCCTTGACCCCAAACTCGATATTCTCATTTTCCTCGCTCGAGTAGGGAGAGCAGCTGAGAATACTGCCGCACGTTTCAGAAAAGCCGCCTGACACAAAGCCCGTGGCATAGCTGGCGTAGGTCATCAACTCATCAGACCAGTTGTAGTCCAGCACAACGCGGAAGGTAGTGGCACTGAAGTCCTTGCTGTCATCAATCACGTTACCGAACGCAGTGATCGGCAGCGGATTGGTGTGGGGACCCTTGAACTGGTCTACCGAGATGAAATTGCTCACGGGATTTTCTGCGGTCCCAAGGCTGCGACGGGCGAATACTTTCTCGTCCTGGGTATGCCTGACGCCCGCAGTCAGCTTGAGCGAATCAGTCAAATCATAGGTGCCATCTAGATAGAACGCGTAGCTCTCGCGCTCCTGGGTGGTAACCTGCACCTCATAGGTATCGCGATAGAACTCGCCCGCAGGTCCCGCAAAAATGAGGAAGAACCCCAGGTTGCCGAACACAAGGAAATCAACATCGTCTTCATAATAGCTGGCGCCAGTCACAAAGTTGAAGGGGCCATCATAGTTTGACGAAACTCGGAACTCATTCTGCAACTGCTCACGCTGAGAGTTTCTGCTCGCATCATACTGCGAGGTATACGCCTCACCGGTGTAGGTACTGGCAAGCACTTCGTCCTGGCTACGGGTGCCCAGAATCCATTTAACGGTGTACTCATCAAACTGGAAAGTCTGGTTCAGGTAAACGCCGTCGGCATCAATTTTATGCCCACCAGGGATGTCAACAACCGGGGTTGCCGTGTAGGACTGGCCCGTTGAGAAGGGGTCGCCGTTGCCGATACCCGGAAAGCCAGCGATGGGCCAGAGATACCCTTCACCGCCGTTCTGACTGGCCAGGGGGGTTTCGTTGGCCGCCGCCACCGTATCTCCGCGGTCTCTGACATACTCGAAAATCAGATCTGCGAGATAAAAGTCATTCGGCTGCCAGCGGAACTTCAGCTTCGCTGCCAAAACGTCCTTGCCGCCAAGGTCTTCACCACGTCCAACATCGGGGAAGGGCGAACGGGCAAGATCGTTACACTCGGCAGATCCTGGCTGGCCCGGGAAGGGGCAACCGAAGCTCTGGAACTCTCCTCCTGGCGGCTTGTCGTTGGTGTAATAGCCGTCGCTCTTGTCCTGAATCACGGCAAGACGGGCAGCCAGAGTGTCGCCGAGCGGCACGTTAACACTCGCCTTCAGCTTCGTAGCATTGGAATCATTGGAGGCGAACTGCGAAAAGTTTGCTTCGACATCGCCAAAGAATTGGCCAAGCTCAGGCTTTTTGGTAGTGAACGCGATAGCACCGCCCGTTGTGTTCTTGCCAAACAGTGTTCCCTGTGGACCCCGGTAAATTTCGACCTGCTCCATGTCAAATAGTTCAACGAACTGCGACTGCACGTGGTTAAAAGCGAACTCATCTACCGTGATACCAACGGAAGCATCCTTGGTCACCAGAATGGAGTTGAAGCCTGTACCGCGCATGCCGCCAGCAATCGCATTAAAACCGGTCTGGGGTGTCAAGTTGACGTTGGGAGCCAGCTGGGTAAGCGCTGTAACGTCGTTCTGGAACGTATTTTCAAGTTGCTGGGAGGTCACGGTGGTTACCGCTACGGACAGATCCTGCTGGGCAACTGAGCGCTTGGTTCCCGTAACCACGATTTCCTCAAGCTGCGCTCGACCAGCTTTGGCGTCATCCTCTGCAAAAGCTTGCCCACTGACGTTAACGCAGATAAAAGCCACGCTGACTGCGTACCTCACGAATTCTTTATTGAAATTTAACATTGGCTACCCTCTCTATATCGACTTATTATTGTTAGGTCTCATGCGAACTCCTGCGGCGACTTGGTTCGACAACCTTTAGCTTCCACTTGCTTGCGTATAACAAGGGATACAATTATCATAAAGCAGTGGTAAGCGCAACAACAAGAAAAACGTTTTTAGCACCGGCTGCAAGAGCGAGCGTTGTCAATTTAAGGACCCGCTATGGACTACGAGAAGAAAGTCGCACAAGTTCGCGGTCACCTTGCGGTGCAGGGTGCCGCGGGGGCCATACTCACGACCACCGACAACATTCTCTATGCCACAGGTTTTAGCTCCGTCATGGACGGCTGGCATTTAATAGAGCCTATCGCAGCCGTACTTATTCCAGTCCTAAAAGATGCGCCAGTCACCCTTTTCGTGCCAGAGGCAAGCCTGATCTCCATCGTCACGTCAGAGCAAGGTGGTTATCCAGTCTATTACGAGCGCATCCGCACCTATGACATGCTAAATTTTTGCGAAACCGCCCGCATCGAGGACGCCCACTCAACACTTACTGAGGCTCTCAATGAAGCACTATCATCGATCATTAACCGAGTGGAAGGGGATTGCGCGGAAAACATCATACTCGCTATACAACGCTGCTTAGAGGAGCGAGGCTTCAGTAAAGACACCGTATTGTTCGATGATATCCGCGTTGCCACCCGCATCGCAGAAAACAATCAGCAGCCCTGGGGTGACGCCCTTGATATCATGCTTGCCAGTCGCTCGATCAAAACCACGGGAGAGATCAATCTACTAACGGCAAGTGGAGAGAAAGCTGATAGGATTATTACGCATACCGCAGGTCAGCTGCGCGTTGGTCAGTCATGGCATGAAGTTGAAAAATCTGTGGCTAAATTCATGATAGATGAAGATGTTGATCCCTTACCGGGTAGTCCCATGCTATTTGGCGGCGCTTATGACTTGATTTTTCGACCCGATTTGTTCCGAACGCGCTATGACGCGCCCTTTAGAGGGGGGGAAATCGTCATCATGGAGACGCAAGGTCGCTACCGAGGCTTCTGGATAGACATCAACCGCACAGCATATATCGGCACCCCGCCGCAGGCTTACCGAGACCAACATTCCTGCCTGATGGAGATTTACGCGACACTAGTGGATCGGCTCAAGCCTGGCGCGAATACTGCTGACATTTGCCGCATTGACAATATCCCTGCAGCCCGAGATTTAAATGCTCCGGGTAAACTCCTCGTGGTAGCGCACTCATTAGGACACGTGCCACTCGAGAGTCCCGTGACCTATCCGGGCACCGGCTGGCACGCAGCGCACAATGGCTTCGAAGTGAAAGAAAACATGGCCATTAGTGTCGACTGTCTCTACTTTGGCAGCAAGCTAGGTCCGTCCCACATGGAGAACGTCTTCATCGTCACCGCGACGGGCAATTACAGTCTTTATAAAACGCCCCTAGACCTTATTGAAGTCAGCTGATTTTATTGGTCAAAGCGAACCATCCGCCGGATTATTGTGCTGTATAACCACCATCCACTATCATTTCCGAACCGGTCATGAAACGTGACAAGTCAGATGCTAAGAAGACAATCGAATCGGCAATTTCGTCACCGCAGGCCATATTACCGATAGGATGCGCCGCGCGGATAGCTTCACGGGCCTCAGCTGGACTCGGCGCAAAACCCGCTTCACCTAGTTCCTTTAGGCACTGGGCTGCGAAGGCAGTATCAACTGTTCCGGGATGAATTGAGTTGACTCTGACGCGTTTTCCCAGGCTGCCAAATTCGACGGCAGCCGCCTTCGTAAACATGCGAACAGCGCCTTTAGTTGCGCAGTATGCTGTCTGGAATGGAACGCCAATGTTGCCACAAATCGACGACATGTTAATGATCGAGCTCAGAACGCCAGATCGCTCCCCTACGTGATGCAAATCATCAAGAAAACATTGGGTGCCGAGAAACATGCCTGTGCTATTGATGCGAAACAATCGCTCCCAGTCGGCGAGCGTGGTATCCGCCACACTCTTAATGACATCGACGCCGGCATTGTTAACTAGAACCGACAAATCACCATAGCTGTCTCTGACAAATTGGCGGGCGGCCTCCCATGAGGCTGGGTCTCCTACATCCAATACGCAGCCAGATGCCTTACCCCCTTGCCCCCGAATACTCTCGACCACCGCTGCAACGGCCTGTGCATCAAGATCCGTGACGACAACCGAGGCACCATGATGTGCGAGTGCATGCGCCGTGGCAGAGCCAATACCACCAGCGCCGCCAGTGACCAATGTAATTCGTGGAGTTTGATCTTTAAATTGAAGTAATGCAGCCATTATTAGATTTCCTTTTATTGACTTAATCAACCGCCAGGACATAACCCGCTCGCGGGAAATAAACCCGCGCGACGCTATCGTTCTCTTGAACCACTGAGAGGGCAAAAAATCGATCATCGATTGCTCTAAGGCTACCCGATACCACTCCCCTGTCAGCACCCTCCGCACGAACAGTAACAGGCTTTCCAACCCATGAAGCAAGGTTCGAGGAGGTTTTGATCGCCATACAAGCGGATGTTTTATGATTCTCTGCCAATACCTCCCAAGCATGACCGAAGTCATGCTCGACTCGCTCACCGAAGCCAACAGTATCCATGGACTGATACCAGCCTTGAACACTGTTGAGCTCCGCGAGCTGCTCGGAGACTTCAGGTAGCCCTGCCAATACAAACCAGAGAATGCCCCAGCAGTGGACGTCTGCTATACTGATCGTCACACCGTGAATAAAAGGTCCGCCGCGCGATAAGTGCTGATCTAGTTCCCGTATCAGCGTGACAATACGATTACTGTACAACGGTAATTCATCTACCAACCCACTAAAATCCAAATGGGGAAACACTGCCTCTCGATCATTGCGAAAATGAGGATCCCAGTCAGGAGAGTATTTTCCTACTGCCGCCCGCAGTACGGGCTCGAAAAGCGCATCCGCCCAATGACTGATAGCGTCGTTAGCAAAAAAAGACTGGTCAGCAGTAAGAGTAGGTGCCTCGGGGAAAACCTCATCGAGAGCGGCGGCGATAGCCACGTTATCGACAAAGATATCGGCGCCCAGTTGCAATACGGGCGTGCCGCGATAGCCTCCCGTTAAACGTTCTATATCAGGCTTTGGTGAGGTCATGGGCATCTCGATTGAGACCCACTTTAAGCTTTTTATCCCCAGCATTTTTTGCGCTTTGCGGGAAAAAGGTGAGGCATCGTAATGGTGGAGTATCGGAATCATTGCTCACTCTCAGTTTTTCGTTGGTTGATGGGCTTTAGCGTTGCAGCCGTTTGATTAAGTAGCACCGCGTATTTATTAGGTGGAATGAGTTGGATCGGATATTGGGCGACGGCTTTAACAGCAGAGGGTCTTCGTGCCATGGCATTTTCCCAGCGCTTGAGAGATGGGAACGCATCCAATGACTGACCTTGCCATTGATGATGGCGTACCCAAGGCCAGAGACCAATATCGACAATGGAGTAGACGTCGCAAAGCCATTCTCTGCCCGAAAGCTGCTCTTCCAAAATACCGTAGAGACGATTCATTTCATCACTATAACGGCGAACCGCATATGGCACATATTCTGGCGCAAAACAGCGAAAATGATGGGCTTGACCTGCCATCGGGGCAAAGGCGGTCGCGTGCCAATAAAGCCAAGATTTCATGCGCCAGCGCGCTTGGCCTGGCGCTCCCATGAGCGCGTTATGGGTTACTGCTAGATATTCTAGAATCGCCGCCGATTCGAATAATACTAGCTCACCAGCCTTGAAAACAGGGACTTTTCTATTTGGATTTAACACGGCAAAGGCGGCACTCAGTTGCTCACCCTCGGCCAAGTCAACTAACACAGTCTCATACTCGAGCCCTAGCTCTTCCAAGGCAATGATGACCTTAAGCGCGTTTGGTGATGGATATAAATAGACGGTGTAGTCAGTGTTCCTCATGAGATGCTACTCCGCAAAGCACGCGCGACGGTCGAAACTATTTGGGTTTTTGGGCATTTTCGTAGGTCCAAATTGACGACGGATACACGAGACCTCGATAAGCTCTAGGGGCACCATCTAATGGACACTTTGACGAATTCCATTTCGCGCGGGAAGATCCAGCACGGCCTAGGCACTTCCAAAACCAGTGCATGATCCGCAGCGTACAAGCTCGGATCAAGATTCTGATCGCCATATGCGGCTGAAAGCTGGTTACGCCGTCATCTTCGTCTGGCTCCATATCGCCTATCTGGCCCTCTTTTGCGTAGCAAAAATAGCTGTTGTCTTCAGGCCATCTAAAGCCATATCCGTTACCTTCTCCACAAATGGCAGAAAATATGAAAATGCATGGGTGGGCAGTGCGGGAGGCTATTCCGCTATTCCGCTCTGCCTACTGCCACCAAATGCGTTATGTAATTCCAGTCGCATGTAGATATTACCAATAACCGGATCTGTAAGGTCACCTCAAGTCCTAGGACCAAACGATAAACCCTACAGGCGCCCCACGCAAGATAGAAAGCAAATTGAAGCGCCATTGGTTCAAGACACACTTCTCAATCCCACAGCGCATATGGGCATGACCAATACCTCGACCAAACGATCTCTGCACTCGAATCCGAATCGCGCAGAACCGCTTAACCTTGACTTGCCGGAGCCACCAAGAGCTGGCGTCCCGCATCACTCAACTAGCCCAAAGATTAGGCTAATCGTGATCGAACCGATGAGCCACAAGGCTCAGATTGCCAGCGAAATCCTGCACCAAAGCAGTACAGTTCTCGACCCAATCGCCGTCGTTGCAGTAGACGATGCCATCGATATTCAAAACAGATGGAAAATGCAGGTGACCGCAAATAATGCCGTCATAGCCCTGTCGGCGAGCCAAGTCCGCACCTGCCTCTTCATAACGTTTGATCACCATTTCGGCTTGCGATACGCTGGATTTTATCCACTTTGCCAACGACCAATACGGCAAGCCAAATCTGGCGCGGATGCCAATGATCCACTCATTGAGAGCCATCAGAGAATCATAGGCAAGGTCGCCGATCCAGCGATTCAATCTTGAGTATCGCACCGCAAAATCC
>Ga0129324_10000545_pt1 | contig 27126 bp, 26 predicted proteins | sample CPBDNA_7_FD_96879 | JGI IMG/M metagenome (GOLD analysis project Ga0129324, IMG submission 96879) | Freshwater to marine salinity gradient microbial communities from Chesapeake Bay, USA - CPBay_Spr_15_0.2_DNA | ecosystem: Environmental > Aquatic > Marine > Coastal | place: USA: Chesapeake Bay...
GCACTTTTTAAAATAATTACCAAAGGAAAAATTAAAACAAAAAATTGTAGGATTTTTTGAATATTATTTACATTTAAAAAGTTCATGGAGCTTAACAAAAATACTTAGATTTCATTTATTTCTCGATTAAGCCTTTAATTATTTAAAATTTTCATATAGACATTTACTGTGCAATCACCAATCTTACTATAAAATAATTTTATGATAAGTGATTTTTACCTACTAATTCTAATTTTTTTAATTCATTTCGTTTTAGATAAATATAAAAAAAAAATTTTTAATAATTATTTCTTAGACATACCAAATGTGGGTAGAAAAATTCATAAAGAACCTACTTATTTGCTTGGTGGGCATTTCATTTATATTTCATACTCAGTTTTTCTACTATTTTCACTTGATTATAGCCTAAATCACAAATTTGTTTTTTTCTTTATATTTTCATGTATTTTTTTGATTGGGATTTTAGACGATTTAAAAGATTTAAAACCAACTGTTAAACTTGGACTTGTTTTAATAATTTATCTTTTATTAATTTATTTTGATAATGATTATTTATTAGAAAAAATTTACTTCGAAACATTTGAAAAAAACTTAAATTTTGGAATTTATAGCTATCCCGTATCAATCCTATGTGTTTTACTCCTTATAAATGCAATTAATTTAATTGATGGCATTAATGGCTTGGCAATGATGGTATTTATAATAATTTACCTTTTCTTGCATTATTTTCTTAATGTTGCTTTTAATATTTTTATTTTTATTTTTTATTTATTTGTTTGTTTCAATATTTATAAAGGTAAATATTTTCTTGGTAACTCTGGATCACTTATAATTGGAGCGATAATAGCATTTTCTACTATCAAGGCATACAATTCTAATTTTACTCAGAATAATTCTGCAGAAGACATTTTTATACTTTTTTTAATACCGGGAATTGATATGTTTAATGTATTCTTACAGAGAATTATAAAGAAAAAAAAGCCCTTTAAAGCAGATAACCTACACTTACATCATTTATTAATAAAGATATTTTCATTACAAAAAGTTTTGTTTTTCTATTTTTTTATAATTTCAAGCAGCTCATACCTAGCATTCAAAAACTTGGTCTCAGAGGTTTTGATAATTTTTATTATTATATTTATATATTTTTTTATATTATTTTTACTAAATAAAAAAATTCTAAAAAACTAATAATCACAAACAAATGAAAAATCTAGTAATAATTTATATCTAGTCTGATTATAGAAATTTTTTTTTAATAATTTTTTTATCTTTTATTTCATATATCTTGTCACACAATTTGAGTGAGGACTTACGGTGACTTATTATAATTATTGTCTTTTTTTTAGAATACTTTTTTTTTATAGCATTTATTAATTTATGCTCAGTTTTATCATCTAATGCTACTGTGGCTTCATCAAAAATTATTAATTGGGGTTCCCTATACAGGGCTCTGGCAATAGCTATTCTTTGCCTTTGCCCTCCAGACAAATTATTTCCAGACTCTCCTATTTTTGTTTCTAATTTATTTGTAAGTTTTTTAATTGAAGTATTTAATTGTGTTATATTTATTACTTTTTTTATTTTATTAATTTCTAAGTCTGTATAATTGTGTTCAGAAAAATCTAAAGAAATATTATTTATTATCGTATCATTAAAAAGATAACTATTTTGAGAAACATAGCCAATTTTTTTCTGCCAATTTTTATTTCTACTAGATAATTTTTTTTTATTTACAATAATCTGCCCTTTAACTGGCAACAAAAATCCACAAATCATATCAACTAACGTTGATTTCCCAACTCCAGATTTTCCAACAATTCCAACTATATCACCTTTTTTGATATTTAAGTTTGCATTTTTTAGTATTTTGTTTTTTGAACCTGGGTAATTGTAAGTAATATTCTTTAAAGAAATTGAACTAAATTCAAATCTATTATGTGTATTTTTAAATTCACGATCGTAATGCTTTGTTCCTAAATCTAAATATTCTAAAACTTTTTCTATATTGGGTATTGCATATTTTATGTTATTAAAATGTATCATTATTCTATTCAGTGGTGGTGCTACTCTAATAAAAGCCACGAAATAGACTGCCATGATACTTATGAATTCAAGTTTATTATTTATATTATTGGAATTGCCCAAATTATAAATCACTAACATTGTTATTAAAATAGTCATTAATTCAATCCATATCCTAGGTAGTTGATTTAAAACTACCAGTAGTGATGAAACTCTAATTTTTTTATAAAAAAAATTTTTGAACACTTGAATGAAAGATTTTTCCTTAAAAGATAGTTTAATTTCTCTAACACCAAGAAAAGTATCTTGTAAATGCTTTATACCTATACCTTCAATTTGCTGCCTAGCAATGGATAGTTGTTTAACTTTTTTGTTAGTTATGGCTTTAAATATAAATAAAATTAAAGCACTAAATATAATAATAAAAATAGCTATTTTAAAATTTATTAGAAAAAAAAATAAAAAAATAAAAAATATAAAAGTAGTATCAGATATCAGCATTGCAGTAGACACCATAAATGAATTACTATAAACTTCGCAGTCACGATTTATTGTTGCAATTAATTCTGATGCACTAACTTTTTTATTGATAAAAAAGTTGTATGGTTGGTAAATGATTGTTCTATAAGCCTTTAAAAATATTTTTTTTCCTATTTTTACAATAAAGAGATATTGAAATATTGAGAGCAGCAATAAGTATAATGCTTTTATTAAAAAAACACCCAAAAATAAATATACAGGAAATAAACTATTGTTTTGAACATCTCCTTTAATAAAAAGAACAATTTGATTGAAAAAATTCAATAAAGGATTCGAGGTATTATATCCATCAGTTGATAAAAATGAATTTAATACTGGCACAATCAATCCAATACCTAATAACTCTAAAAATGAACTAAAAATTAATAAAAAAAAAAAAATAAAAAATAAAACTTTTTCTTTTCTATCAAATATTTTAAAAAATCTTAAAATCATTTTTATGTATCCCAGTTATTTCTTAGTTTAATAAAACGATTAATTTTTTCAAATAAAGCAGTAACACCTTCTTCGTTTTGTTGGGTAATTTCTGTTACTCTTTTTAGTCCATTATCTAATAATATTTTTTTTGTATTGTGACAATCTAATTCAATAATTCTTTTAGCTAATTCTTCTGGAGAATGCGGATCGAAGTATAAAGCTGCATTTTTTCCATGACTTTTCAAAAGAGAAGAGTATAGAACTGGAACTTTTGCACTCCAGGCCTCTACAGGAGGCATATTAGTTGGCCCTAAAAAAGTAGGCATAACTAGGCCATTTGAAATACGCAATAAACATCCAACCTCTTCGTGGGTTAAATAATCAAGTATTTTAATATTCTTTTGTATATCAAATTCAATTATCTTATTATTAATAAACTCTTTATTCTTTTTTTTATCAAAACCACAAAAGACAAAATTAATTGATCTATTAAACTTTTCTTTAAGCATCTTTACAGAGGATAGAATTAATAAGTGATTTTTGTGAGGCCAAAATTGTGCTGGGTAAAAATAAAACTCTTTTTCTAAATCAAATTTTTTCTTTATTTTCTCTTTAAAGGTGTTGGTTGGTTCATTCACACTTAAATTCGATGGAGTATTTGGAATAGAAATAATTCTTTTTTTATCAATATTATAATAGAGAGAAATTTTATTCTTTAGCTCATCAGATTCTGTAATTATTAAAATTGACCTCGGTAAAATTTGTATATTCAATAGTTCCCTATATTGAAAAATTTGAAAACTATTTAATTCATCAAATTCTGGAAAATCTTTATGGCAAGTATCTAAAACTGTAGACACCATTTTTATTTTTTGAAATATTAATTGTCTAAAATCTGGAATTAGAAATAAAATCAGTGAAACATCTTTTTTTAAAAGATTCTTCTCCAATCCTGAACATATAGAAAATCTATTTATTATAAATTTAAAAAAAATGTAGTTAGTTAAATATGCAAATAATTTATCAAATATTGAAAAATTGATAACTTCGTACTTAATATTAAAATTATCTAAATCTTTATTTTTTTTTTCTGAATAAACAAGCAGTTTTAAATTATTCTTTAAAAATTTTTCTCTTAAGGCTAACAAATTATTTATGGACATTTGATAGCTTCCACCAGAAGAAGATTTAGAATTAAAAAATACTGCTACATTTGGCATCAAAATTATTATTATATAAGTTTTTTACTCAACCTAAATGTATCATTTTCATATTCTTTTCCACCTCTTGGGCCCTTTGTAAAAACTATCATGTGAAAATTTTCTAAAGCCATAAATGCATGCTTCTCATTTGGGCCTAATAATATAAAATCATCTTTTTTCAAAATAGTTACAGTTTTTTTTAAATTTCTTTTTTGGCAAACTAACTTAGCTTTACCTTTTAAGACATAGTTCCATTGCCAAGTTTTTTTATGATAATGGTTGCCTCTAACATTCCCTTTGTTTGTTATTATATGGGTAACGGCATTAATATGTTCTTTTTCAAGCATATCCGTTATTGAACCACGCTTATCTTTAAAATTTACTTTGTATTTTATTTTTTTCATTTAATTCTTTATATCCTATTATTTTTACATTTGGTATGGGGATGATAAATTTGCCACCATTTTTTAAGAATTTAATATTATTATTCATGATTTCTTTTGAAAAGTTCCAAGCTAAGAGTAATGCATAGTCTGGATTAAACTTTAATATCTTAGAATCTGGATATATCGGTAGTCTCGTACCTGGTGTGAATAAACCCTGCTTAATTTTTGATTTTTCTGTAGCAAAATCCAAATAATCTAAATCTATTTTACAATAATTTAGTAATGTCATTCCTTTAGCGGGAGCACTTACGGCAATAATTTTTTTACCTTTACGTATAAGAGAATTTAAAACTGTAACTAACTTTAACCTATTATTTTTAACTTTTTTTGCAAAAAATAATAATGTTTTTTTTGAATTAATATTTTTTTTTTCTTCAAATTCTATCATTTTATTAACAGAATGATGGATTACAAAATTTTTTTTAAAAGATATAAAAATTCGTACAGAGCCACCGTGAATATCTTTTTTTTCTACTTTTATTATTTCCATATTAAATTTTTTAAAAAAAGGAACTAATGGTTTTATAGTTAAATAAGAAAGATGTTCATGATAGATTGTGTCATACTCTAGGTTTTTTAAAATATGATAAAAATGAGGTGATTCTATGATAAATACACCTTTTTTTCTGTCTAATATTTTTGAAATATTTTTGACAAAATAATCTAGATTATCAACGTGTGCAAAAACATTGGTTGCTGTAATAATCTTTGGTTTTTTCCCATAACTTAAAACTTTATTAACTGCAAAAGAGTTGAAAAAACAATTTAAAGTTGGAATTTTATTTTTTAATGCAATTAAAGATATATTTTTAGCTGGTTCTATTCCTAATATTTTAGTACCACGTTTTTTAAAACCATCAAGAAGCGTGCCAACATTACTTCCTATATCTATAACAAGGTCTTCTTTAAGAAGATTATATTCTTGTTGCACTGACTTAGCAAAATCAAAATAATGATTTTTTCCAGCCTTTGTTTGTGAGGACTCGTATGGGTAATTTTGTTGGTACAAAATCTTAGGGTCAACAACATAACTAAGCTGATTAAAATTACAATTCTCACAATTATAAACTTCTAAAGGGTAATAAGTTACCGGCTGACTATTTTCATTTAAGGTTAAAAATTGATCTGAAGGTGGTTGTAAGCCCAAGTCTAAAAATTTAAAATATTTTTTACCTTTACATAATCTACACTTAAACATAATTTTTTTTTTCTAAAATATTTATTAAATTTTTTATAACATATTTTTGATCTTTTTGACTTATGGACAACCCTGAGGGTATATAAAACCCATTTTTAGATAAAAACTCAGCATTTGGATGCTTGCTATTTTTAAAATATCCCATTTTTTTTAAAATTGGCTGCTGATGAAGGGGCCAAAAAAAATTTCTTGTCTCTATCCCCCTTCTTTTTAATTGTTCCATAACTTTTTTTAAGGAAATTTTAGCATCTTTCCTTAAAACCAAACCAAATACCCAATACACATTCTTAGAATATTTATTTTTAATTTTTGGTAAATAAACATACTTCGACAGAGTCTTTAAATGTTTTTGATAATAGTCACCCATTTTTCTTTTTTTTTTTATAAAATAATTTATTTTTTCTAATTGAGCAACGCCAATTGCAGCTTGTAAATTTGTTAGTCTATAATTCCATCCTAATTCGTAATGTTTAAACCTTCTTTCATTATTGAAAAAAAGATTTCTTAAACTTCTGCATCTATTTGCAATTTTTAAACTATTAGTTACGATCATCCCACCCTCACCTGTAGTAATATGCTTGTTTGCAAAAAAACTGAAAGTTGAAACATCACCAAAACTACCACATTGTTTATTATCAAAAGTTAATCCAATTGACTCGGCAGAATCTTCTATAATTTTCAATTTATATTTCTTTGCTAATTTCAGAATTACCTTCATGTCAGTAGGCATACCGTAGATATGAACAACCATTATTGCTTTAGTTTTTTTATTAATTTTTTTTTCTATATCTTCCACCTTCATATTCCATGATGATAGATCACTATCAATCAATACTGGCTTTAGGCCACATCTTATCAATGGTAAAATACAAGAAATAATTGTAAAAGAAGGAAGTATTACCTCAGAACCTTTTTTAAGATTTAAAGATTCAATTGCCAACTGTAAAGCAGCTGTGCCGTTACTAACTGATATTGCATATTTTTTTTTTAAAAATTTTGCAAATTTTTGCTCAAACTCTTTAACATAAGCTCCAGATGAAGAGATAAAATTTTTTTTTAAGCAATCTAAAATATTTTTTTTTACATTTCCAATTAGAAGTGGGCCATTTACTGGAACTATAATTCTATTTTTTAACATCAGTGATAAATATATTAAACTTAATTGGGTTATTATAGTAAATATTAAAATTATTATTAAAAATAAAACTACTTAAAAAAAAACTTTAGAATATTAGTAATTTTGTACTCTAAAAACCTAAAAGTTCTTAGATATCTTTGCTTAACAAAAAATGATTTGATCCTATTTTTGGCTAAAGAATTCTCTACTATATTTAGCAACTTAGGTTTTCTATACTTTAAATTAAATTTTGCATTATAATAAAAAAAATTATTTTTATGTGTAGCATCTGAATCAAATCCAATATTTTTTACAAAGCTTTTTTTAGGATAAAGTGTCAGCATATTTTCTAAAAAAGCTGAAGCATACCACCTTATAGCCCATGAATTATTTATACCTAAAATTTGATTTTTAAGCATTTTATAAAAATTATGAGAGTTTGAAAAATTGAATTCATTTATAAGTTTTCTATCCTGAATTTTTTTATATAATCTAGCACCATTTGGATCAAACTTCTTCCAAGCCCTTCTCCAAGTTGCCCATCCCCAACAGTCCGCTCCTCTTATGAAGTAATAATCAGAAAAATATCTAGGAAGTGTTATTGGGTAACAATAACCATGTATAGATGCGACTTTTTTATAATTTCGATAAAGAAATAAAGAATCGTTCATATATCTTAAAAAATTTTTATTTACTAAGGTGTCATCTTCTAAAACTATAACTGTTGGATACATCTTTAATACCGAAGTTACCCCACCAATTATATTTTTAGATAATCCATAGTTTTTATTTCTTTCGATAATAGTTATTTTTTTAAAACCTTTAATCTTTCTTAAATAGTTTCTTACCTTTGAAACTTTCTTAATGTCTTCATTATTTTTTTTTGCACCATCAGAATATATAAATAGATCAGATTGTTTTGAATAATAGTTGGCTTGCAAAGATTCTAAGACAAGCTTTACTTGGGAAATTCTATTATATGTGAATAAAATTATTGGTGACTTATGATTAAGAGTTGCCATAGAGTAAAATTATTAATTTAATTTTTTTAATACCATGCATACTCCCCATGACCTCTTGTTTGGCTTTCTTGTGGTTAACATTTGATAGGAATTAATATAGTCAAATCCATTCTTATTTGCAAAAAAGATTAGTTCTTCTATAGAAAAATGTCTTACTTTATGTGTTTCTTTAAAAATTTTTTTTTTTTTATCATTAAATTTAATTGAAAAAACAAAATTAACTTTGACAATATTTTTTTTTATAATTTTTGGAATTGAAGTTTTTTTGAGTATAAAGTTATTACTTCTGAAGTATTTAATTTTTTTAGTTGGTTTTAAAAATTCAACGGCAGGTGTAAACCAAAAGTCAAAAAAAAATAAACCATTTTTTTTTAAATGTTTATGAGCTGTTTTGAAAAATAACTCTAGCTCATGATTTTGATTAAAATAACTAACCACATGAAATAAAGATGTCACAGCATCAAATCTTTTTTTTAGATTCAGTTTTTTTATATCTGATTTTAATATCAAATTTTTGACATCAGGATTTGCAAGATCAATCATTTTTTGACTTTTTTCCACACCTAAAATATTAATTTTTTTTTTTTTAAAAAAAATTAAATGATTGCCTGTGCCCGAACCTAAATCTAGAATATCTTTTATCTTATCTTTATTAACAGATAATGTTTTCAGAATATAATTGACTTCCTGACTATACTTTTTCTCCTTATAAACAGCATTATAAACTTTGCTGTAATCTGATAAAAAAACTTTGGACATAATCTATATTTAATTAATTATAATGTATTCATAAGTTTTTACCTTAACTTAGAAGGGAAAAAATAACCAAATATATAATTAAATTCTAAATTTTTAAGTAAAACTAAAAATCTATAAAAACGAGATAAGTTTTTTAAAAAAAATAAAGAAAAAAACTTCAAAAAAGTACTTTTTGAATGATAAGTCTTGATTATTTTGTTTCTAATTCTAGTGTCTTTAGAGGAATAAGTATGACTTTTTTGACCTTTATAAATCAAAAAACATGCAAGATTTTTTTCACTATTTACTTTTTTAAATTTAAATTTATTAAATGATAACCTCAAAAACCATTCATAATCAAAACTAGTATAATAGTTTTTAAGTAAGCCAATTTTACTATGAGTTTTTTTTTTCCATATACATGATTGGTTAGTAATAACCATACCTTCAGACAATAAAGTAAAAAAATTTACAGAATTAAATAATAACTTTTTATTTTTAGCCTGTTCTTTAAATAATAAATTTACATTCCCATAAATTAAATCTGAGGTTTGGTCTTGATTATAAGCTTCATAAAATAATTTAAACGCTCCTGGATAATAGTAATCATCACAGTTTTGCCATGTAACATAATCACCTTTGGCGATATTAATTCCATAATTAATAGCATCTGCCTGTCCATTGTCTTTTCTAATTATATAGTGAAATTGTTTTCTATATTTTTTTTTGTATCTAACCAAAATATTATTTGTCGAGTCTTGAGAAACATTATCTAAAACGATCACTTCAAAATTTTTAAACGATTGGTTAAATATAGATTTTAAACATTTTTCCAAATAATGCCCCTGATTAAAAGAAGGAATTAAGATAGACATAAAAATTGAGCTCATAATTTGATTATATTTAAACAAATAAAATATTTATTCAATGTAATATCAAAACAATAAGATAATTAATTATTAAAATAATTTATTTGATACTGTCTCTTAAAAATTTACTTAAATAATTAAAAGCATAATTAAAAATAATAAAAGTGATGTTCGTTAACCTTTATAAAAAGCTTCTTTGGCTTTTTTATAATCAATCTGGCTATTAATATTATACCATTTTTTATTTGATACACCCTGGTGAAATACTCTAATTTTTTTATTAATTATAAAATCATTAACTATTAGCTCCCAGGTTTTATCCTTGTTATTTGCCTTTTTGAAATAATTTTTCATAAACAAGAAGAAATTAATAGTTGTTGATGAAGAAAACTTGTTAATGCATATAACCTCTTTGGTTGAATCTTTAATATCTTTTCTATAATTAATTTTTTTAATTTGGTGGTTTTTTTTAGATTCGAGAACTAATGACAAATCATTGAGACCATTTTTATTATAAGAAGTCTGACCAATTATATTTTCATGTTTATTAAAAATAATGTCTGATAAATATGTTGGATCAAAAATAATGTCAGTATGAAGTAAAATACATTTTTTTTTAATATCTACCTGCTTTAAAGCTTCAAACCAACTGTACCCGGATCCATAATTTTTATAGTATTTATTAAAAATATAATTAATTTTGATTTTCTTAAATTGCCGAAGGTGTTTTTGAATTTTTGTTTTTTGGAAACCAACTACAATATTGATATCATTTATACCCAGTTTAATTAGTTGTTTTATAATCCTATGAATTAAACTTTTATTATTAATATTTAATAAACATTTTGGCTTTCTAATAGATTTTTTAAATCTAGATCCTACACCTGCAGATAATAATATAACGCTATATTCATTTTTTAACCCACCCATACTCTATAAATTAGTCTACTAGCACTGTTGTCAAGTGTAAATTTATTTCTACCATGTGCAAGCCTATGATTATCAATTAATATAATTTCTCCATCTTTCAATTTGTATGTGTCTTGAAATTTTTTTTTCATCAAAAGAAAATCTAAATAATTTAAAGAATTTAACAAGTTGGCACTTAGATTTTTTTTATTTATTTTATAAGCGCTAAAAATATATTCTTTTAAGTAACGAAAAATAATTTTTCTTTTCTTAACTGTAAAAATAGGTTTTTTAAAACAATTATTATTTTTATATTTAAATCCTCTTCTTTCAAAATAAATATTTTGGGTAAGCTCTTTTAAAAATTCTGGTTTATTTTTTTTAATAAAAAGAAAAATCTTTTTTGCATCACTTATTAGAGATTCTCCTCCTTTTTTTGAATTTTTAAAACAACCCATCAACAAATATCTTGGAGTTTTACTTAATTGTGGACCATCTGTATGGATAGATCCACCAATATTTGTTTGATGGTATCTTTTTTTTACAAGTTGGTTTTTAATCTGATTTACATTTTTTCCTGGAGTTACTTTTATAATTTTACTTCCCAGTGAATTCTGAACTCTAAGTTTGCCAATAGATTTAGCTAAAATCAAAAATTTTTTCTCATAGTCTTTTACAGATAAATTCTTAAGGATTATGAAACCTTTACTTTTTTTATCATCTAAATATTTTTTTACTATGTAATTTGATAATTTAGTTATTTTTTTAACTGTAAAGTCATTGTTATTAAAGATTACACTAAATTTTTTTCTTATTTTTTCTATATTCATTTAAAATATTCTATATAAGCAATATTCGATTAAGTGCATATTATATTAATTGGAAATCTTTAATGCAAACAAATTCTATAAAAAAAAATTTTTCTGAATCAGCAAAGTCAAATATTATAATACTCGTAACTTCTTATTTAGCTTTTCCACTAAGTTTGTTATTTAAAAGAATTGGAATTAAAGCCAATACAATTACTTATTTTTCTTTCCTTAGTGGGGTGTTGTCATTTTATTTTTTAATTATCTTCAATAATTATTTTTATTTTATTTTATTTTTTTATATGTCAATAATTTTAGATTTTTGTGATGGACAGATAGCGCGAATGACAAATACTGTTAATAATACAGAGTTTGATTTGGATAGCTTCATTGATTTAATAAAAAATTGTTTAGTACTAACGGGTATCGCGATAATACATAATAACTTATTATTCTGGATTTTAACATGTTCTGTTATTTTTTTGTATGTATTTTTTATTAAGACACACGAAGCTATCTCAAGATTCACCATTCGCTCAAAAACAAACGGCAATATTCAAAAAAACTTTTTTCATCATTTTAAAATAATTTTTTTTACTATAAATGCGCATACATTTTATATTTTACCAGCTTTATTAATAAATATAATGTTTGCTTTTACAATTAATATTTATATTTTATTTATACTCTTTATCAATTCTTTGATGAATATAAAAAAAATAAACAGAATAAAAAAAAAGAATTAATAAATTTATGCTTTTTATATATAAGATAATTAATATTTTTTTTTCTCTAAAACTCTATAAAATAACAAACATATTAAATATAGCCTTAAGTTATATTGATAAAGAAAAAAAAAGAAATTTTTATAAATATAAATTTTATTTAAGAAAAAATAAAATATATGAGAATAATTTTTTAGAAGAAATATACCCTCCAAAAATTTTTTTAATTAAAAATCTCCCAATTAATAAAATAATTTTTGAAAAAATTAAGAGTTATAAAATTAAGAATCCAAAAAATGAGTATGATAATAAGGGTCATACAAATATCTATCAATCCTTGCACGACCTAAATAATAATAAAATATTTGAAGAAGAGACCAACTATATATCAAAAATAGTTAATGAAAAAATACTTCCCATGTATAATTTAAAAAATAGTAAAGCAAAAGTTGAAAAGCTCTGGTTCACTATAACAAAACAATCTGGGGTGATGAAGAAGCACCATCACCTAGATGGTGAACTTTCTGGTGTTTTATATTTACAGTCGGATGCATCTGTCAAAAACCCAGGATTTATTAATTTGTACAATAGTGATGAAAATTTTATTTTATATGAGGCAAGTTCTTTAAATGAAAGCTTCACAAGGAAAAGGATAAATAATAAAATCTTTAAGTTCAAACCTTCTTCAGGAGATTTAATAATATTTGATTCTTATATAGACCATGCTGTAAAAAACGGTGAAGATATAATTTTAGAAAGAATTTCAATGCCTTGGGATGCAAGTTTACATAAAATATCTTAAAAATTTAGATATTTAAATTTTATAAATTTGAATAGAAATTTATTTAAATAAAAAACAAACAATTTAAATTCACTGTAATATTGATACTTTTTATATAATTTTTTTGAATTATATGAAAATATCTTTATTTTATTCTTATATATAACTGACAGATTAAACCCAACAGCTGAATTAAAGCTAATGACTTTAGTAGGTTTAATTTTAGTTGTTAAAAGTTCAAAAGGGAAAAAATTGATTCTCTCTGGAATTAAGTAATATTTATAACAGTTTTTATTTAAGAATTTAATCATAGCTGAGTATAATTTTTTTTCTTCTTTTTTATATTTAGGACTAGAATGTTTTTTTAAATAAATTATGTCCTTTTTTATTTCAACAGACTCAAGTATTTTAATAAAAAATCTATCATAATTTTTTATTTTGATATGAACTGGTAGTATTAGCATTACTGGATTATATTTCGTTTGTTCTAGAATATTTAAATCTTTATATTTTTTTACTAAAAGATGATTTAATTTTTTTAATAACTGTTGAAAATATTCTATTTTAGGAATTTTTGTTTTTTTATTAAATATTAATAAATATTTTTTATTAATAACATTATTCAATAAACTATAATAATTATTATACTTAAAATTTTTATCATTTTTTTTATTAAAAAGTCTTAAGATTTTTTTAATTAATAAACTTTCTATATAAATATTAATAAATGGGCCATAACCATGACAAATTAGGTTAAACTCTATCATATTTCTAAGCTGACTATTTACTGTAAATTCTATGGCATCATTTGATGAATAAACTTTTGTTATATTTTTTTTCTTAATGGTATCCTCTAAAAATTTGTAATTCAGATTTAAATTTTTATCTTGTTCTGAATAATAACTAATTAAAACCTCATATTTAAAAAAAAATTTTAAATATAAGATACTTTCAATTGCCTTGGCGCTAAAATATTTTTTATTTATAAAGATGGTGTTGAATTTTTTTTTATTTATAATATTTAGACAGAGTAGAAACGAGTAATAATTTCTTGGTATAAATAAGTTTTTTTCCATAAAATAATTTACTATTAATTAAAATAAAACTATATATTAAGTAAAGAATATGTTTAATAAAAAAAGTGTTTACATTGCAATGAGTGCAGACTTAATTCATCCTGGCCACTTAAACATTATAAATGAAGGAGCTAAGGTTGGGGATGTTACTATTGGGCTTCTTACAGATTCCGCAATAGCTAGTTATAAAAGAATTCCTAATATGGAATATGCTGACCGATATAAAATTATATCTTCATTAAAAAATATTAAAAATATTGTAAAACAATCTACACTTGACTATGTGCCAAATTTAAAGAAATATAAACCTGATTTTGTCCTACACGGTGATGATTGGCAAACTGGAGTACAAGCAAATGTTCGAAAGAGTGTAATAAATGTTTTAAAAAAATGGAAGGGAAAATTAATTGAAATTCCTTACTCAAAAAATTTTGATGACTCAAAATTTTATAATGCTATTAAAGAAATTGGAATAATGCCTGATGTAAGAATTAAATCTTTGAGGCGCCTTATTGCTAGTAAAAAAATTTTAAGATTTCTGGACATACATAATGCACTTAGTGCTTTAATTATTGAAAAAACAAAAATTTATAATAAGGGTAAACTTGAAGAATTTGATGGAATGTGGGGAAGTTCGCTGACGAATTCCACCGCAAAAGGAAAGCCCGACATTGAAGCTGTAGATTCATCAGAAAGAATGCAGTTATTAAATGAAGTTCTTGAAGTGACAACAAAACCAATAATTTATGATGGTGATACTGGTGGTAAACCTGAGCATTTTGTTTTTATGGTTAAAAATTTAGAAAGACTTGGTATATCAGCAGTCATTATTGAAGATAAAAAGGGTCTTAAAAAGAATTCTTTATTTGGGACTGAAGTTTTTCAAGAACAAGAGAGCATCCGATCATTTTCACAAAAAATAAGTCTTGGAAAAAAATCACAGACAACTGAAGACTTTATGATTATTGCAAGAATTGAGAGTTTAATTATGAATAAACCAATGAAAGATGCTCTTAATAGGGCGAAGATGTTTATAAAAGCTGGAGCAGATGGAATTATGATACACAGTAGAAAAAAAGATCCAACAGAGATTTTTAATTTTTGCAAAGAATATAATAAATTTAAAAATAGAAAACCCCTAATAGTAGTTCCTTCCAGTTTCAATCAAGTTAAAGTTGAACAGTTCTTAAGACACAAAGTAGATATAGTAATTTATGCAAACCACTTGTTGAGAAGTGTGTATCCAAGTATGGTAGACACAGCTAAAAGCATATTAAGAAATAAGAGATCCCTTGAAATTGAAAAAAAAATACTCCCTATCAAGGATATATTGGAATTAATTCCTGGAACTAAATAAAAGTTACATTGACCACACCTTCTCTATTTTATAGCACTTTAAAAAAAAATAAAATTGACTTTTTTGTTGGAGTACCAGACTCACTTTTAAAAAATTTTTTATACTACATCTCTAATAAAGTTAATAAAAAAAACCATATAATCGCAGCAAATGAAGGAACAGCAGTGGCTATTGCCGCTGGATACAATATTGCAAAAAAAAAAATACCTTTTGTTTACTTACAAAATTCTGGGCTTGGAAATTTAATAAATCCAATCTTATCAATGGCAGATAAGAAAGTGTATCAAATACCGATGCTAGTAATGATTGGTTGGAGAGGTGAGCCAAATATTAAAGATGAGCCACAACACAAAACACAAGGAGAAGTTACAATTAAATTAATACAATCAATCAAAAAAAAAGTACTAATATTGGATGGACGTGAAAAAAGTGATATTAAAAAAATTACTCAAGCAATTGAAGTTTCAAAAAAAAATAGTGAACCTGTTTTTTTGTTAGTAAGAAAAAACACGTTTACCAATTTAGTACCTATCTATAAAGATACAAAAAATAATTTTAAACTTAGAAGACAAGACGCAATTAAAGAAATATTAAAAAATTTAAAATCAAATTATAAGATAGTTGCATCTACAGGTATGATCTCAAGAGAGCTATACGAAATAAGAGAAGAAAACAAAGATTCACACGTAAATGATTTTTTGGTAGTTGGGTCAATGGGTCATGCCTCACAAATAGCTCTAGGGATTGCAACCCAAACTAAAAAAAAAATTATTTGTATAGATGGAGATGGCGCTTTATTGATGCATTTAGGGGGTTTAACTACAATTGGTAGTTTAAAAATAAAAAACTATATTCACATTGTTTTAAACAACGAAGCTCACGATTCAGTTGGCGGCCAACCAACAGCTGCTAATAATATTAATATCTGTAAAATTGCTGAGGGGTGTGGTTATAAAAATGTTTTTGGCTCATTAAAAAAAATATCTCAAATAAAACATTACCTTAAAAAATGCATTCACAGTCAAGGACCAAGTTTTATAGAAATAAATGTTCAAAAGGGTCATAAAAAAAATTTAGGTAGACCAAAAAAAAGTCCATTAAATAGTAAGCTAGCATTTCTTAAAAAATTTAATTCATAAAATGAAAAATACTGTCAATAAAACTAAAATTATTTTTAAAAATGGTTCTAGAATTGCTTTAAAAAAAATTTTAAAAAATAAAAAAACTCTTATTGTTTGCACAAAAAATGGAAAGCAAAGAATTTTAAATGATGATAAATTAAAATTTTTTAATAACCTTAAAATTACATGGTTGAGTGATGTAACACCAAATCCATCATTGAACTATATGAGAAAGATTAATAAAATTTTACACAATATTAAATTTGATTATATATTGGGATTTGGAGGTGGAAGTACAATTGATACAGCCAAAACAGTAAAAGTTTTAATTACACGTAATGAAAAAACTATTAAAAATTTATTTAAAGACAACTTGATATCAGTGAAAGACAATACAAGACTAATTGCAATTCCAACCACTTCAGGAACAGGCAGTGAAGTCACAAGTTATGCAACCATATGGGATAATTCTAATAAAAAAAAACTATCATTAAACTTAAATTTTTTATATCCAGACTTAGCAATTGTAGACCCCGAGCTAACTTATAACTTGCCTATTGAAGATACCGTAAGCACTGGGTTAGATGCGTTTAATCAAGCTTTTGAGTCCTCTATATGGAATAAAAATAAAAATAAAAAAATAGATAAATATGGAAAAATATCTATTAGCTATGTTCTACATGCATTACCAAATTTGATAAAAAATAAAAATAGTAAAAATGATAGAAATAAAATGGCACTATCTAGCTTATATGCTGGGTTATGCATAAGTGCTAATAGGACAAGCTTATGTCACTCGATGTCATATCCGATGACAGCTAATTTAAATATGCCCCATGGTTTGGCTTGTGCTGTAACAATGATACCAGTTATAAAATATATATACTCAAAAGATAAATTTTTTTTTAAAGATTTAATCAAAGAACTTAATTGCAAATCATACCATCAATTTCTAAATACAATAGAAAAACTTTTTAAAACAGTCCAATTAAAAAATAAAAGCAAAATCTTCATAAAAAATAAGAGAGAATTTTTAAAACTTTCTAAAGAAATGTATACACCAGGTAGAGCTGATAATTTTATTTATCCTATTAATACAATATTAATAAAACAGATCATAAGTAAAACATATGATTGGATTAATAGTTAAATTATCTTATTGATAAAATTTTAGTTGAGCTTTTAGAAATTAAGTTCAAGATTAATAGACTAAGATATTTCCCATACTTATAATCAATAAATTTGTAAGGGTATTTTTTATTATTAATATTTTTATAGATTTTTTCTGTAAATAGAGATGACAAAGGAAAATTAAATTTTTCTATTTTATTATTATGTTTTTTGATTAATTTTAATTTATTATTAAGATAAATGATAGATTGTTTCTTATTTTTAATTTTAACTTCAAATATATTTTGAATTGGTTTTGACAAAATATTATAATAGACATTTTTATCCATAGTGTTAAATGAAAGCTTACCTAAAACTTCTTGATAGTTCTTCACCTTGGATTTAAACACTTTATCGATAGACAACTTATGATTATCTATTTTTTTAAAATCAGTTCCCTCAAATACTAGATTTAGAATGTGAATAAGATTTGTTAAATAGTCTCCTTTATTAATTATTATATTAACAACTGTTTTTTTATTAATCATTTTAGGAAATTTTAATAACCTAGATAAAGAGGAGCCCCAACAATTAACATAACATTTTGTTTTTTTTAACTTTAGCAATGCATCAAACTTTAGATAGTCATTTTTGTTTTGGAATATAAACTTCTCTAATAAAACTATTCTTACTGAATTATTGCTAATTATTTTATTTGATATTAAGAAACGTTCCTTAGAGCCTGTAGCAATGATAACCAAATCAAATATCAAATTTTTAGGTAACTTATCTTGAAATTTTAAAAAATTATAATAAAATTTGCTTCTTAATTTATTAATAATAGAAATTTTATCTATAACAGTAATGTCATATTTAGATTTGGCTTTAAGAAATGAAGTCAAATGAGCAGTGCCCATATTACCACAACCAACTATTAATATTTTTTTTTTATTTTTCATTTGATCAAGGTATAATGACTAAAAATTATGAATAATAATATACCTTTAACAATTATTGGCACAAGCAGAATAACCGAACATCATATTATTTCAGCAAAAAAAAATGGTTTTAAAATAATTGCACTCAGTAGCACTCGTGAAAAAAGCAACTATTTAAGAAAGTTATCTAAAAAATTTAATATAAATAAAATTTTCTATAATTTTAAAGAATCTATTATATATACAGAAAAGGTCAAAAATGCTGCCTATGTTATAACGTGTAAAACTATTGATAATCACAAAATATTGATGGCTCTTAAGAAAAGTAAAAAAAAAATCTTAATAGAAAAACCAATTTTTGAAAATTTTTTAGATTTTAATAAAATAAACTTCTTAGAAAAAAATATATTTACAGGATATAATAGAATGTATTATCAAAATATAATATTTTTAAGAAAATTACTTTCTAGAAAAAAAAATTTACTAATACGAGCTACCGTTCCTGAAAATAGTATTAATGATATAAATAAAAATTCCTGTCATATAATATCGATTTTATATTATTTATTTAGGGACATAAAAACTAACAAGATTATAAAAAATAAAAATTATATAATCTGTTATATGTCTTGCAAACAAGGTGAGATAGTTATTTTTTTTAATTTTAAAAGTTCTGAAAATACAGAAATAAAAATTAACGATGAAAAAAAAATATATATACTTTCTCCTCTAGAAAAATTAACTATATACAATAAAATAATCATTAAAAATAATAATGGTGTAAATAGCTACCATCCAAATATACAAAAAGTTAAAATAGAAAATATGAATTTTAAACCCGGATTTGATAAGCAATACAAAGAGTTTAAAAAATTTATAAAAGGAAAGGCTCTTCCTAAAGCAAACATTACTGTTTCAAAAGAAATAATTAAATTATGTAATAAGGTTGTTGGCTAATGAATGCAAAACACTAAATAAATTTTTCTTTAAATTTAATATAACTTTATGAATTTTCGATATTTTTATTTTTTATAAAAAATAGCTATTTTTAATAGTTTCTATCTGATTTACTATTTTTAATATAAATAAAATTTATATATCAAATTATGTATTGTTGTATTTATATATTTTATGTAAGGGAATTTTTTTTTGTATTTCTGTGATATATAATTAATAAATGCAATTTACATACCGCCCAGAAATAGATGGTTTAAGAGCTATTGCCGTAGGTGCTGTAATTCTCTATCACGCTCAAATTTCTATTCTAGGTCATCAACCTTTTAAAGGTGGATTTATTGGAGTTGATATATTTTTTGTCATCTCTGGTTATTTGATTACCTCTATTATTTTAAAAGAATTAGTAACTACTGGTTCCTTTTCATTTAAACATTTTTATGAGAGACGAATAAGACGAATACTTCCAGTATTATTATTTGTGATGTTGGTATCACTTCCATTTGCTTGGGTCTATTTGTTACCGGGTAGTTTTATAGGTTTTTCTAAATCTATTCTTTATTCACTCGGATTTAGTTCTAACTTTTATTTTTGGGACATTGGTTTAGAATATGGTGCTGAAAATGGATTGTTAATGCCATTTCTTCATACTTGGTCTCTATCAGTTGAAGAACAATTTTACATTATATTTCCAATAATATTATTGGTTACTTTTAAATATTTTAGAAAATACTTAATTCATATTTTAATACTTGGTTTTGTTGTTAGTTTAGGTCTAGCAGATTGGGGAAGTATAACTTATCCATCTTTTAATTTTTATGTTTTGCCGACAAGAGGTTGGGAATTATTAGCAGGTTCTATATTGGCGTATTTTGAAATTACAAAGGGTCATAGAAGTAAAAATCAGATATTAACTCTTATACTACCTACCATTGGTTTGTTTTTAATTGGACATTCTATTTTGTTTTTTAATGATAAAATGTTTCATCCATCTTTTTATACATTATCTCCCATTATAGGAGTTTGTTTAATTATATGGTTCTCACAAAAGGGTGAATTAATTACCAAAATACTTTCTACAAAATTATTTGTTGGAATTGGTTTAATTTCCTACTCCTTGTATCTTTGGCATTATCCAATTTTTGCTTTTAGTAGATTGATAGAATTTATGGATGGAAGTTTATTTAATTTATTATTACTAGGAATAATTATAGTAATATTATCAACTCTATCTTACTATTTTGTTGAACGACCTTTCAGAAATAAGAAGAATGAATCTAAAGTTATTATAAATTTAATATTAATATTAATTTTTTTACTAATTAGTTTCAATTTTTATGTCATTAAAAAAAAAGGATTGGTTAATAGAATGCCTAAAATAATTTTAAATTCATTTACAAAAGTAAAAGATGTAGAAGCAATTAATTGTTATCGTGGAAAAACTTGTAGATTTAATAACTTATCGAATAAAAAAGTTTATTTAATTGGAGACAGTCATATGGGGAGGTTGTTGAATGATTTAAAGATTAAAGTTATTAATAAAGATTATCAATTTATCACTAATATTTATGGAGCATGTTTTTATTGGAGAGGATTTAATAGGATAATTTTAAAAAATCAAAAGATAACCGAATGTAATGATAAATATTTTAGAAAAATAGAATATCAAATTTCACAATATGAAGATTCAATCCTAATTTTTGGTGGGTATTTTCCAAACTATTTATTAGATTCAGTCGATTACTTCATTCCGGCTGGTAAATACAAAACCTTAAAGGATTCATTTAAGAATGAAATATTAAAATTTTCAAAAAAAAATAAGATCATATTAGTTTATCCAATTCCAGAATTTGCACAAAACCCTAATCAAGTAATTTTAAATCAATGGGTAAAACAAGGATTTCCTGAAAATTTTGATGTTCAAAATGTAACTACTTCCTATGATGGTTACAAAAATAGGACAAAATCAAGTATTGAATTATTAGACTCCATACAAAACGATAATATTTATAGAGTTTATCCCCACACATTATTTTGTGATATAGATGTTAAAAATAGATGTGTTGCTAACGATGATGAGAATATATTTTATGGTGTTGATAATCATCCTTCTTTAAAAGGTGCTGAGATGATTAATGATTTAATTATGAAACAAATTGAAAAGATAGAACTTAAATCTAACTAAACTCTATTTTTGAAATATCATCTAATTAAGTTTTCAACTATATTTGAGATTTTCTACTATATTTTTATCAGCGATAACATTTTTAATATAATTTATCACAAAATATTAAAAAGTTTTTTTTCTACATTTTCAAATATAATATGCCCTAAAAAAATGTGGCACTCTTGAATTCGTGCTGTTTCTTTACTGGGCATAATTAGGTCTAAGTCCGATAAACCTTTAGCCCTACCTCCTGTTCCTCCCAGCATTGCCACAGAAAATATTGATTTTTTTTTTGCAGCTTTTAAAGCCTCTATTATATTTTGTGAATTTCCACTTGTTGAAATCGCTATTAGTATATCATTTTTATTTCCTAGAGCTTGAAGCATTCTAGAGAATAAGTATTTATAAGAATAGTCATTCGAACATGCGGTCATAGTTGACGAATCCATTGCTAAAGATATTGCTGGCAATGGTGCTCTATTTACATGAGGTCTTAATCTAACAAGCAACTCGGCAGCTAAATGTTGTGCATCCGCAGCGGACCCTCCATTTCCACATAACAAAACTTTGCCTCCTGTGCTCAATGAATTTGTAATGACATCTACAATTAATAATACTTTTTTTTCAAAACTCTTATTGCTTAATTTTTTTTTAACCTGGATTGAGTCTTTTATATTTTTTTTATAAGATTTATTAAAATTTATCATCATGCTTTAAATAAGTTAATCAATTTTTATTAATCTAATTTTATATGAGCTCTCAACTTTTTTGCAATTGGAATTTCTTCGTCTAAGATTTTCCCTAAAGATGGTGTTCCTATAGCGTCAATATATTTGTTAACAGATTCTATTAAACTCTTCATACCTATTGGCTCTAGAGATGAAGCTTGGTCTGAGCCATACATTGTTCGATCTAATGTAATATGCCTTTCTAAAGAAGATATGCTAAATTGCAGAGCTGCTAGAGATACTACGACTCCATTTTCATGACCACTATATCCAACATCACATTTATAATTTTCTTTTAATTGTTGTATCGTAATTAAATTTGCATCCGCTGTTTTCATTGGGTATGTAGAAACACAATGCATTAATTCAAAGCTACAATTATTCTTTTTAAAAATATTTACAGCATTATCAATGTCATTTTTTGATGACATGCCTGTAGAAATAAAAGTATGTATCTGTGTTTTCGCAACTTCATTTAAAAAATTATTATCAACAATCATTGCTGAGGCAATTTTATTGTATTTTAAATTATAATTTTCTAAAAACTTTAGACTTTCAACATCCCAAGCCGAGGCAAACCAATCTATATTAAGTTCTTTACAATATTTATCTATTTCATCGTATTCTTTTTTCTCAAACTCTAGACCTAATTTTTGCTCTCTTGTAGTTTTGCCCCATGGACTTTCTCTTGGTGTATCTAATGTTTTCTCATCATAGACGATATTAATGGTTCTTTTTTGAAATTTTACAGCATCAAATCCACAATCTTTAGCACTTTTAATCAATTGTTTGGCTATATTAATATCTCCATTATGGTTTATTCCTATTTCTGCAATTAAGTATGGTTTTTTCATATAATTATTTGTTTTTTATTTAATTATATACTCTAAAATAAATGATAATGAAAAAAATTTCATTCAATTTAGAAAATAAAAATATTGTTATAACTGGTGGAAATGGTTTTTTAGGTAGTCAAATCACAGATTCATTGCTTTATGAAAAAGCTAATGTGTATATAATTGACATTAATAACCCTAAAAAAAAAAAATCTGCTAAATATTTTAAATCTGACATCACAAATGAAAAGCATTTAAAAGAAATCTTAAAATTTTTCAAATTAAAAAAAATTAAAATAGATGTTTTAATTAATAATGCTGCAATAGACTATCCACCTTTAAAATCAAAAAAAAATAATTTTAAATTAGAAGCTTTTCCAGATAAATTATGGGATAAAGATATTTCTGTAAGCTTGAAGGGAAGCTATCTTTGTACAAAAGTATTTGGTTCCTATATGTCAAAATTTAAAAAAGGTTCAATTATAAATGTTTCTTCAGATTTAGGAATTATTGCTCCAGATCAAAGGATTTATAAAAATAGTGGATTTGTTAAACCTGTAAGCTATTCAGTTGTAAAACATGGGATTATTGGTTTAACAAAATATACTGCATCATACTGGGGTAAAAAAAACATCAGATGTAATGCTATTGCTCCTGGAGGAATTTATAATAATCAAGATAAAAAATTTGTAGAGAATATAAATAAATTAATTCCCCTCGGTAGAATGGCCAAAAAAAATGAGTACAATGGGCTGATATTATTTCTATGTAGTGATTTATCCTCATATTTAACTGGTTCAGTAATTGTTGCAGACGGTGGAAGGACAATAATTTAATTAATTGCTTTTGTACTAGACTGCAAATACTTATTTTATTTTAAAATAATTTAAACTTTTTTCTAAAGCAATTAATTGATTATCTAATATTTTTTCACTTTGATAATTAGTTTGAAGAAGAATCATTTTTTTTTGTAATAATTTTGCATTAGGTGTACCAGTGCATGATTTTATACAATTTTTTTTGCAACTAGAATAACATCTTCCAATTAAATTTCTTTTTATAGCTATCTCTTGGTTCACAGGCTTTGCAGCTGAGTAAAATCCCTCTCCTCCAAATTCTGTGAATTTATCTCTAAATTTATCCCATGATATTTTTTTTTTTATATAAAAAGCAACTGTAAAAAATGTTGAATTACTTATTAGAATATCTTGAGCAACCACATCTCTAGACCGCTTTTGCAGAATCTCATAGAATTTTACACCACATTTCTTTCTCATTTTTAAAATTTTTTTAGAATTTTCTAATTGAGCTAAGGCAATAGCAGCTGTAAATTCACTCATTCTATAATTATATCCAATAGATGATGTTCTAAAAAAAGATGGTTTTTGTCTAATTCTTTTTGGAATTATAGTTTGAGAATTTTTAGCTTTGAGTGAAGCATAACCTAAATTTGTAATTTGTCTTAATTTTTTTGCTAAAATTGGATTATCTGTAGCCAGCATTCCCCCATCTCCAGTTGTTAATTGTTTAGAATATTGAAAACTCCAGCAAGAAATATCGCCAATTGTACCTGATAAAATATTATTTTTATCTTTACTTAAAAATGATTGGGCACAATCTTCTATAAGATAAATTTTATTTTTTTTACAAATTTTTTTAAGATATCTTAAATCACAAACACCAGAATAAGAATGAACGACTAATACCGCTTTGGTTTTCCCAGTAATCTTTCTTTGAAGGTCATCCAAATCAAGTAAAAAATTATTTTTACTTATATCTACATATATTGGTGTAGCCCCAGCCAGATGAACTGTTGTAGCACACATAAATGGTACCAGGCTAGGCACCAAAATTTCATCATTTTTATTTAGATTCAGTGCAACAAAAGCACTATGCAAAGATGAGGTGCACGAATTTGTTGTTATGGAAAATTTTCTGTTGAATTTTTTAGACCACTGATCCTGAAGCATTTTAATAAATGATTCTCTTTTAAATTTAAATCCAAAATTAATGATTTCCTTAAAATAACTTAATTCATTTCCAGAAAACCTTTGTTCTAAGAATTTATTATTATTTTTTGTTTTTTTTTCCATTCTTTGTTTCTAAAAAAGTTTATTTTTCTTAAGCTAAAGTTGTCATTTAGAAATCTATTTATCAGTCTTCTTGATGCTCTAAAAGAAAATTTTAATTTCAGTTTATTAAGAAAATTATAATCTTCGATATAATCAAGTGTTAACCTAAAAATTTTCTTTGTTTCATAACTAGAGTTTGGAAGTCTTAAAATTTTTAAATTTTTCATTTTTAAATATTTTTCGAATATTTCAGTATCTTTATTTTCATCATTTAGAAAATAATTATCTATAATTTTTTTTAAAGTTTTTACTTTAATTGAATAACCTTCACTAGCACCTCCATAGCTAGATCTTTTAGATGGCTTAACTAAGTCAATATTCTTTTTTAAAAGTTTCATGCTCTTTTTTACTGAAATAGGATCAAAAAAAGGATCGTCGACATCTATTGTATGGAAAGATTTAATGTTAAAATTTTTGCAGCAATTATACCATCTTAAAACTTTATTGTTTAAAGAACCTCTATAGATTTGAATCCTATACTTGGAAGAATAGTATGATAACTTTTTATCTGAAAAATCATTCGAGGTACAAATTATCGGTTTGAGCTTAAAATAGAGGCATCTCTTTATAACATGCTCTAAAACCTTTTCTTTTCCAAATTCTAGCAAACATTTATTTTTTAATCTTTTAGAAGTTGATCTTACAGTTAATAAACAAAATATTTTTTTCAATTTAATAAGAAAATTAAGTTATTTTTATTTGTAAACATTGTCCATAATATCAATAATTTAAAATTATTTTATTGTAAGCATCTTCAAAAAATTTTTTATTTATTTGTATTTCTCTTGCATGCTCATTAATAGGGCTTCTTGCAGTTTGTAATATAAAATTACCCTTATATTTAAATTTTATTAGTTTAAAAAAATTTTTATAATCCCAATTTCCTTTTCCTAGACGAACAGTTTTGCCATTTAAAATTCTATCTTTAATGTGTATGTTTTTCACGTATTTGAAATATTTAATTTCATCTGCAAAGTTATAATTTAAACTAGCACTGTTTCCAGTATCATAATTAATTCCAACTTTTTTTGTTCTAAATTTTTTTATGAATTTGGCAACTTCATTTGGTCTATAATCAGTTTCAAAAAGTATTGAGGAATTCTTTTTTAATTTTTTAGATAACTTTTTTATTTCTTTAATCAGGATATTTTCTTCGAATTCTGAATTAATACTAGCATTATCAACTAATGGAAAAATATGATATTTAATACCAATCTTATTTCCATTAGAAATTATTTTTTCTAAATTTTTTATTATTTTTTTTTTTTTATTTAAATTTTTTTTTTTAAAAAAAGGTTCCTGCATAAAGTAATCATTTGTTGCAGATAAAACTTTAATATTATAATTTTTAATAACTTCTTTTAGTATTACTAAATTACCATTAAAAATTGGATTTTTTTTTATATTTTCAATATTAACTGTCCATTCAACTAACCTAAATTTTAATTTATTTGCAATTTGGAGTTCAGAAATCCAGTTTTTATCAGGAAAATATTGAATTGAATTTTTTTTTTCGCTATCAACTAGTCTACCCTGCATAAATCCAATTTTTTTTGAAATTAGCTTACTTTTAAATTTCATTTGCTTCATTATTAAATTGAATAGGGTTAAAAAAAATTTAAAATTTTTAACAATGGAAAACAATAATATAATAAATGAATAATTTTCCTATATTAAGTAAAAACTAGCCATATTTTAAATTATTTTCATTTTCGATAGTAAATTAATATATTTTTTATATTTTGTTGAATTGAAAATTATCATTTAAATCAGTATTTTCATATTTCCTAAAAATTTTTTTCAGTGCATAAATCAAGCCAATTGAGCTATTAGTACTGGTCAGCTACACGCATTACTGCGCTTCCACATCCAGCCTATCAACGTGGTGGTCTACCACGGCTCTATAGGA
>Ga0129324_10000546_pt1 | contig 27119 bp, 24 predicted proteins | sample CPBDNA_7_FD_96879 | JGI IMG/M metagenome (GOLD analysis project Ga0129324, IMG submission 96879) | Freshwater to marine salinity gradient microbial communities from Chesapeake Bay, USA - CPBay_Spr_15_0.2_DNA | ecosystem: Environmental > Aquatic > Marine > Coastal | place: USA: Chesapeake Bay...
ACGGGCAAGAACGCTTATTGGTATGTCCGAATGTATTGGAAGGCCAAAGGCGAAAGCGAGTATCGCTCCACCAAAATACCCTACGAAGAGAGTCGAGCAAGCCGACTCAAAGCGAAGCGAAGGGCAAACGCTATTTGGCAAGAATTTTTATCAGCTGTTTCAGTCGGAGATAACCCCAGAAATGCGAAGTCGGTAAAGAGCGTAGCAGACGACTACAAAAAACAGTACCGATGGTGGGCCAATGAAAATGAGCGACTCGGCAAAGACATATACATCGTCAAAGGAACAAGAGTCGTCAAAGGTCACTCTCCATACTGGTCTTCGGTAAAAGCCGACAAAGCAGATAATATTCTGCGCCACCTTGAAGATTTTTGGAACACGTTGCCAACACAAGACTTCCGCAAAGTCACGCAAAGAGACTTATCTCGTTTTTCAGAATGGGCAGCTCTTAACAGAGACTGGTCTCCCTCGTGGACGCACCAAAACATTACCCAGATCAGAATGATTTGGCGCTATGCTTTTGACGAAGGTTTGACTGACTTCATCCCATCACCTTTTCGGCCCCCCGCACAAACCTCTGAGCGAGCGGGACGAGCACTTCAAGCCGAGGAGTGGCTCAAGATGGTTCGCTATGCGCGCGACAAATACGAGGGCATAAGAATTGAGAACAAGGCATCTCAATACAACAAGGACGCCGCTCTCCAGTTTTGGGTATGGTTGAACTTTGTCAGTTGGACCGGCTATCGTCCACCTTCCGGAAAAGTTTTGAAGAATCTGCCTCGATGGGAAGACATAAAAACAACTAAAGATGGAAACTTGATCCTTCAAAGAAGAGACAAAACTCAATATGACGCTCCGGTATTTAAAGAGGCTCATGACTATCTCGAGTTTTTAAAAAATTTCCAGAAGACGAGAGAAATCAGCACCCCCTATATCTTTGCACATACGCGAGATAAAGCCGGAGTGCACAGGAAAGGGGACCCTATAAAATCCTTCCGAAAACAATGGGAAACCATGCTCAAAGATATTGGACTTTGGGAGGATTGGGGAACAGCAAGAAAGGACAAACTTGTCCCCTACTCTCTCCGAGGCTTCTTCATCACCATGTCACTTAATCGAGGCGTCGATGTCCGCAAATTATCAAAAAGCTTAGGCACCTCTGTCCGCGTGATAGACCAAACTTATGATGATTTTCAGACAGAAAGAGAGCTTGATGAGCTCCTGAAAGGCTCTGGAGTGGCGGATATCAGGAAAGTTTCGTATGATGGATTTGGGTTTCCTATTTTGAGTTAGAAATGCCGAGACATCGCGGGACATATAATCCAGAAGCAAAAGAGCCTTACGAATTATCACGGGGCAAGATAGAAAACTTTCTAAAATGTGAGGCTTGCTTTTGGCTAGAGAGAGCAAAGGGAGTTAAGTTTCCGGGAATGCCAGGATTTCTCCTCAACACCAATACCGATACTTTGTTGAAACGGGACTTTGACGCTTATCGAGGTAAGGAGGCACATCCGATTATGGTCGCAGCGGGGCTGGAGCATCTTCGCCCCTTTGCACACGAAGACATTGAGAAATGGGAGAGCTCACTCCAATTTGGGTCAAGCCCCGACCACTTCAACACGCTGCTGGTCAATTCATACAACCGTTGACCAAACTCAGTCGCGAGCAAACGCTCGTCTGCCTCTCGGAGCACGACAGGCAATCCCAGATTCTCGGCGTGATCAGTCACTACCAAAAAATCTAAGGGGCGGCACAAGCGAGCAGGTGTGCCCGTACTGGAAAGAACTTCTTCACCTTTCGCAAACCGATAGGCGTCATCCGGTGTCCGCAAGCTACCCACCAAACCCACATCAGTCGAATGAGTCGCGTGCAAATGCGTGTCACCGAAAAACACCTGCTTTGGAAAATCCGTATCGAGCGTTTGGCTGTAGTTGGTTGGTTGACTATGGGGGTGATTTTTGGCACCTCTGCGACAATTGAATTGCATATGAAGAATAAAGCAAAACCGACACCCAGAAATTTCTCTCGTTGTTGTCTGTGCCCAGACGTGTTTATTTGTCTACTTTTTTTCATTCGGTTCTTAAGTGGCATCTTCAAAAAAGTAAATCCTATCCCAAATCACATTTTCAGGTAACTCAAACTAGTATGCTAACTGCGGCATAAGATCTATATGGGTTGGACTGCAGCAACTGAGCTCTCAAGTATCAGATGTGAGCCTCTGTAAAACTGAGACGGGATTTCTCTCGAGGATTAAGAACAAAAAATCTGGATTCATGAACTATTGAATCAACACACCAAAATGCAAGAGGAGGAATCGAGTTCTATATTAAGAAAGCGCCCCGAAGGGCGCGAGCAACAACACTGAGTCTAACGAGGACAACTAGAAACTCTTTGTTAGGGAGACACCCCACGTTCGAGGAGGGTGATACAACTCGACTGAGCCACCGAAGCTACCAATGATCGAGTGCCGAATCATCAACTCATCATTAAGATTTTTGCCCCATAGGGTTACATCTAAGTCACCCGCCGCATTCTGATATCGGGCGTAGGCATTGTAGGTTGTGTAGTCTGGAACTCGAGAGACATCTTGGTTCAGAGCCTCCATAAAATACTCAGAAGTTTTTATGAACGTTAGGTTTAAGTCGACACTAGCACCATCAGCCATTGGCATTGTGTAATTAGCGGTGATGGTCTGCTTAGAATCTGGCGCGCGCGCAAGATCGTTACCATCAAAGGTACCGCCATCATACTGACCGTCTAGCCCCGAAAGGGCCGCCGTGACCGTAAGGTTGTCTCCTAATACAAAAGCTGCGTCAATTTCGTAACCATCCACCACTGCATTGGTATTCTCAGATTGCAAAGTAAAGTTGGCCAAGCGGAAAAGCTGCAAGTTTTGTACTTCCAGGTCGAAATAGGTGGCATTCAAGCGTACTCGATTATCCATAAACTGAGCTTTAATACCGATTTCTCTATTTTCGGCGTCTTCTGGCTCGAGGGTACCCTCAGCACCCCCCGCTGCCGTAGATTGAGAGATGAATACACCACTTTTGTAACCCTCGGACCAAGTGGCGTAGGCCATAATGTCATCGCTTATATCCCATTTCAGTGAAACGCGAGAGTTAAACTTGCTCCAATCTTTATTTAAGCCCTTTAGATCGTAAGCGACCGTTCCTGCGGTAAGATTCGAGAGATAAAGTTGGTCTATGGTTTTTTCATCTTGGGTATAGCGCCCACCGACGGTCAGATCGAGAGAGTCAGTCAGGGAATAGGTCAGCTGACCAAAAATTGCCTGGCTCTCCGATTTAGCGTCTTGACTCCACGCTCGATCTAGGTAGGTACCTGGGGGCACAGGAAATGCCGGGTACGGAGGTGGAGCCACAAGATTGAACAGAATCGGCACGTTAGCGAACCTGTCTACATTCTCTTCGAAGAGATAAAGCCCCAAAACCCAATCAACCGTATCTGTGCTATTCGCGATTCGAATCTCTTGAGACCACTGATCAGACTCCTCTCCTTCGTTATCTTCCACACCGATGGTACCAGGGGGTGAGTCCATTCCACCCAGTTGCTGTAACCAAGCATACTCTCCATAACGATAAGCCGTAATCGAGGTTAAACTCGCCCAGCCCATATCTCTTTGATAACGCGCAGAGAATGCATGCATATCTCGATCTGCAAATTGCTTTAATTTCATCCCGCACACCCGGGGATCCTCTACACCTTCAGCGGCAACCGCGGCTCGTTGCAAATCAATGTATGCTCCGCCGTAATTCTGATCACCTTTCTCGAATGCCGTTGAGTTTCGGCACAAACCGTTATTATCATCGGTCGAGTACTCAGCCGAGAGAAGCAACTCGGATTTATCATCAAGGTCGATTAAGAGTTGGCCTCGAATACTTATATTGTTGGCGTCGTCGAGCTCCTGGCCATTGTCATTATTTTTCGCATAACCGCCACGATCCAGCATACTCAAGGTTAGCTTTCCCGCGATATTATCGCTCAAAGGCCCGGTTACATAGCCCTGCAATTGCATCAGATCATAATCACCAAGAGTGGCAGCAACTTTGCCTTCAAACTTCTCCGTATTGGGGCGTTTGGTGTAAATACTCACCGCGCCACCCGTTACGTTTCGACCGTACAGCGTGCCCTGCGGCCCCCGCAAAATCTCAATGCGTTCAAGATCGAAAAGTTCGAAAGCAGATCCACCCGGGCGCCCTACATACACCTCGTCTACGAAAACACTAACAGTAGGATCTGCTGCCGCGGAATCGAGCGTTGAACCGATACCTCGCAAGTAAAGCTGCGGCTCACCAATATTGAATTTCGTAACAGTGAAGTTCGGCGTGCGGGTTGCTATATCATTTAAATCCGCTATCTCCGCCGGGTTAATATTACCCCCGCCGATTGTGGTCAGCGCTAGAGGAACGTCTTGAGCGCTTTCGCTGCGCCGTTCGGCGGTCACAATAACCTCTTCTAGCATTGCGCTAGCATTGGCAAACTGAACCCCAGCCACTGCCGCAACAGCAACCCCCATAGCACATTTCTTCGAACGGTTTATTGACCTCATAATGTACTCCTTATTATAGATTGATACTGACTTACTTGAGTTGAACCTCATTACTACACTTCAATAGCGAATAAATCTTTACTAGACCAAAGCAACCAGCTCGCTAAAGGCATTGTGATAATCGCTACCATTTGCAAACTTGAACCAACAAATTCGGGGCCGCCGAAATAGTAATCGGTGAAAATAGCGACCAAGACAGGGCCAAGACCCAATCCCAGTAAGTTACCAATTAACATATACAGGGCGGAGGCCTGACCTCGGAATCGGGCTGGAGTGATCGTTTGAAGAGAAGCGGCGTTAATGCCAGATGGAAAAGCCATTGCGAGAACACAAAGACCCGAAAATGTGAGCGAGACCGTGGCATGACCACCAGATACAACGCCGACACCACCAATCAACAAACCTGATGTCGCAACAGTTCCGCACAAGAGATGGGCATCTCGTCTCCCACGAGCCAGCAGCGCGTCAGAAATAAATCCACCACCCAGAATACCAATCGGACCCAGAATTAGTAATAAACCACCCAAAGCGAGTCCGGCCTCACTCGCGCTCCACCCGTAGTGGCGCATGAAAAAAACGGGAACCCATGCGGTGATCGCATAGGAAAACATCATGTGTAATCCGAAACCAAAATTATGACCGAGATAGGCGCGTAAATTGTGGACGTAATGTCTCATAAATTCCGAGATTGACGGCGCATTCGAAGTGACCGATGCCCCTGTAACAAAAGGAACATCAAATGTTCCACGCTCCGGTTCCCGAACTAAGAGATAAATTACGAGCGAGAGGAGTACCCCGGGCAAACCCACAATGACAAACGCCAGCTGCCATGAACGCAACTCACCAGCGAAAGGAATGGAGATCGCTGGAAGATGCTCCAGCATGCCAATAAGATGTCCACCAAAAATAAAGGCGCATCCCGTCCCTAAGTAGATACCCATGCCGTAAACGGAGAGCGCCACCGCCCTTCGTCTAGGTTCGTATAGATCTGATACCATACTAAACGTCGCGGGTGACAAACCTGCTTCGCCAATCCCAACCAGCATACGAGCGATGAAAAGCTGGACAAAACTTTTAGCAATGCCACAGATGGCTGTTGCCACACTCCACAGTGCAATCGAACACACAATGATATTTCGGCGACTGTTCGCGTCGACCAACCGCCCCATTACCAAGCCAAAGATGGTGTAGAACAACGCGAAAGCCGTTCCGTGGAGTAGCGAGAATAATGTGTCATTGATCCCCAAGTCACGCTGCATGGGTTCTATCATCAGGACCAATATTTGCCGATCTAAGAAAGAAAGAAGATAGGCCAGCATCAAAAGCGATACGACAATCAGTTTGTAGGCATCAGTGTCTTTCCCCGAATCTGATTTGGACTCTTTGCTTGTGTTATCAGGGATCATACACGCCCCATTTTCTTTGTTATTTCCATGCGGTAGCAGTACTCCGCTCTCCATATAGGAAACTATTTACATATAGATAGCGACTGGGATATTTATATATTGCTATTGAAGCTAAATCAAACATTTTCTGAAAATTTTTGTGTTTTTTTAGAAAAATACGCGATGGATATAACATCTAATTTTTTCATATCAACCCTATAATAAAAATCAGAGAATAAATAAGTACTTGAATTATATAATTTTAACTCTAACTCAAGGGCAGGCTAGATACTCTCAGGATCGACAGCTGGGCGGTCTAATCATATGTATCGCGAATCTTTTCAAGATAAGATATTGCCGTTTGACATCATATTTTTATTGAAGTTATTATTGGTAATCGCAAACCGCTGAGCCAAGGAACTACAATGCCTCGCATACGTCTCGAGAATCGACTTCACCTACGAGCCCACGAGGACGGTAATGACTACCTAAATAGCCCACATCACGGACCCGTCGATTTCGAAATCACCGCAATCGATCTTGATAGCGAGGGCGAGATACCAAAGGACTTGGACGGGGTATATGTACGCAATGGTCACAACCCCATATTTCAACCACCATCTGGGCGCTATCATTGGTTTGACGGAGACGGCATGGTTCACGCCACAACCTTTTCCGATGGTAAAGCGACTTACCGCAATCGAATGGTCATGACCGCTGGGCTCATAAGCGAAATGGAAGCCGGTCGAGGCATCTACCCAAGTTTACGCGATGGGTTTGCTGCCGAAGAGGGGCTCAAAAACAGCTCTGGAACCGACGTGGTGTTACACAACGGGGAGTTCAAAACCATGTTCTCTCGTTGCGGCCTACCCTATAGGCTACACCCAGAAAACTTTAATACTCTGGGCCCCGATGACTTCAATGGCTCTTGGAACCACGGCGTATCAGCGCACTCCAAAGTAGACGAACGGACGGGCGAACTGCTCTTCTTCAACTACAGTTTTAATACTAAGCCGTTCATGCAATACGGTGTTGTAAGCCCGGATAACTCACTTGTGCACGCTGTAGAAATCGAGCTACCGGGGCCGCGACTACCGCACGATTCTTGGATTACGGAGAATTTTACCATCCTTCACGATCTACCCTTATTCTGGGACCAGGAATTACTAGCCAAGGGCAAGAAAAAACTAGTATTGCATGACATGCCATCGAGATTCGGGGTAATCCCTCGCCGCGGAACCAACGCAGAAATAAGATGGTTCGAATGCGAGCCGACCTACATTTTGCATACCGTAAACGCTTGGGAAGAAGGTGATGAAATTTTTGCGTACGCCTACAAACAACTCAACCCCTGCCCGACGGTTCCGCGCGACACACCCTCTGCAAAGGTACAGAACTACTTCCTGTCCTTTAAGTACATGGAACCACGTTTAACAGAATACAGGTTCAACATGAGGACTGGCGAAAGTTCGGAGCGAATCATTGACGATACAAGTGCAGAAATGCCAGGGATGAACTATCGCTATATGGGGCTAAAGAGCCGCTTCTCCTACAACACTTATACGGCTGAAGAGCCCTATTTTTTGATGGCAGGCATTCAAAAATGGGATTATCTGCTCAATAGACAAATCGATAGCTATCGCTTACCCAAAGGCAAGTTCATGGGGCAACCCGTATTCAGCGGCAAACTAGACAGCAGTCGCGAAGACGATGGTTACCTCCTTGCATACATTACCGACATTGACGGTGCCGACGGTGAAATTTACATTTGGTCAGGAGAGACTATAGGGGATGGTCCGATTTGCAAAGTCAAAATACCGGTCAGGGTTCCTGGCGGTTCTCACGCTTACTGGGGCCATGGATGCGATATTCGGGAAGCACAGGCGCGTCGCTGGAAAAACCATTAAGGCGGGATCATTATGGAGACATACATTTTAGAGGCAATTCGATCCCCACGAGGTAAAGCAAAATCCGACGGCGCACTACACAATATGGTGCCGGCTAAACTACTCGGCCGCCTCTACAGTGCGATAACCTCAAGGCTGGATCTTGATAACAGCCTCATCAACGAAGTTTTTACCGGTTGCGTGACCCCCATTGGTGATCAAGGCGGCAATATAGGCCACGTTGCCATGAAACTCGCAGGCTGGAGAACGCCAAACACAGGGTTAACGCTTTCGAGCTTCTGTTCATCCAGCCTGACTACTTTAAGCCTCGCCAGAAGCCGTCTTTTAGCTGGCGAGGGCGAGGCCTTCGGGTCGGCTGGGGTAGAAAGCATGTCGCGCGAGCCTCTTCTCTCAGACAAGCCCTATGGATTTATCGACCCAGAAGCGACACAAGCACTCCCCGTTATGCCCAATCCGCTGATCGCGGACATCATAGCAACCCGCAACGGCTACCATCGCGAACAACTTGATGAATACGCCTACCAAAGCCACCAAAAAGCAAATCATGCAACACGTAACGGTCATTTTATACGATCACTAATTCCAATCTTCGATGACGATGGAAGACTGCTACTAGACGAGGATGAAAGCATTCGTCCGCAAACAACAACCGAAAAACTAGGCTCTCTGCAACCCCTCTTCACGGAAAGAGGCATTCGTGGGTTCGAGGGTATTCTGAAGCAATACTTCCCCGATATTAAAGAAGTGCAGCATTTACATCACGCCGGCAACGCGCCCGGTATGGTTGATGGCGCCTCTCTCGTGATATTGGGTACGGAATCAGCAGCCAAGCAACTCAACTGCAACCCCAGAGCACGGCTCGTAGATATCAGCACCCGCTCAGCTCCGACCCATCTAGGTCTTGGAGGCGCCGTAGCTGCATCCAAGCACATACTCGAAAAACACCACATCCAAAGTAAGGATATCGACCTTTGGGAATTCAACGAAGGATTCGCAGCAATAGCTTGTGACTATCGCGACCAGCTTATGGTCGATCCGGAGCGATTCAACGTGAACGGTGGCGGGATTGCGATGGGGCACGCGATGGGCGCTACAGGCGGCAACTTAATCAGTATAATGTGCGACGAACTGGAACGCCGAAACCTGAAGCGCGGACTAGTGGCTATTTCCGGTGCTATTGGTGCTGGTGCTGCCGCTTTAATTGAACGCGACTGAGTAAAGCAAAATCAGCGGACTTCGCTAACAAGTAGGCCAATCGTTAGCTTAGCGCTTCTCTTTACTCAAAAATCAGGAATCACTTCAATATGAGAAGTTAAAAATAGCGCGGTAAAATAGCAAAATGACTAAAGAAATAAGCTCGAATGCAAAGAGAAATGACAGCCTATCAACCATGCTCGATATTATTTCGGACCGCTGGATACTGCTGCTACTGCGCGAACTTTATTTGGGCTCAAACTCTTGGTCACAGTTTGTGGATATCTTGGATATATCGCCAGCGATCCTTAACAAAAGACTCAAGCTCCTGGTGGACGCTAAATGCCTCACAAAAGCATCACAACCTGGCAGACGAGAGACGCGCTACGTTTTGACCGAGCCGGGAAAAGATCTTTATCCATTCATGGCCGCCGCACGGGAGTGGCAGCTTCGATGGGATCGGCGACACGGTGCATTCGTTTCGCCCTTTTTCCATGACTGCGGCGCACCACTACGAACCTACTCCGCCTGCGCTCACTGCAGCAGCGAGCTCTATGTTCGCGACATCGAATTCGGTGATATCAGCCCCACTTTGCCGACACTGTCAGACGCCCGCCACTTCAGAGTTTCCGGCGCATCGGGCGCAGACAAGAGAAGCCCTAACGCCACTGTCCCAAAGATTATTCAGATCCTTGGAGATCGAAGAGCCACTCAGATCATCTCGACACTTAGCGCAGGGGCTCTGAAGTTCGACGATATATGCAGAGTCAGTGGTTTGCACCCAGCAATTATCACTGAGCGCCTTCGAAAACTTCAATTACTAGAACAATGTCAACAGCGGCTGTATCAAGAAAAGCCCGATCGATTTGTCTACTCTCTCACAACTTCAGCCCAGGACTTATTCGAAGTCGCGCTTCATCTGCGACAATGGGCTGATAAGTGGCTTGACACCATAACGGATGAAAGCACACATCGCACTTGCGGAAAACCACTCATAGCTGACTTGCGTTGCTGCTCATGCCACGAGACTGTTAACTACCAAAATATTTCCTGGAAATCGCCACACCCCAAATCTGACATTGCCTGATAGCAAGACCACGAACCAGAAAGAATGAAGGACTTTACAAAGCGCTCCACGTTTCGTACCATCTTGTAACTTCAATAAAAAAACTAAAAGGCGGGCGTCTTCGTCATGGACAACTACCATCACAGAGCACTCCAGACACTCCCACCTGCCGGCAGCACCATGCTGGTGTTTGGTGGTTGCGGCGGAATTGGCCGAGAAATCGTGCTCGCCGGCCACGAGCGAGGTCTTCGGGTAGCAGTAGCCGATCTGCAGCAGTCGATCGCCACAAATCCCCCGCCAGCCGACGTCATCTCTATTGCCTGTGATGCTACTCAGAGCGAGCAAATTCAAGCGGTTTTTGAACAGCTAGACTCGGAATGGGGAGACGTTCGAGCTGTCATCAATCTGGTTGGATTCACGAAGGAGCAGATTACCGTTGCTGATATGAGTGAGTCTGAATGGGATGAAATCATATCGGGCACTCAGCGCAGCGCATTTCTCATAGCTCATCACGCTGCACCACGGCTGCTTGCAAACGGTGACGGCGTCCTCCTTATGACGTCTTCAACCTTCGGTGTTTCCGTACCGTATACTGGCTATGCACCTTACGCCGTTGCAAAGGCAGGGATAATTAACTTAACGAGAGCACTCGCTACAGAATTAGCACCAACGGTTCGTGTCAACGCCATTGCACCTGGCTTGATACAAACAGCTTTTTTACACGGAGGTACCGGTAGACCACCAAAGGAAAGCAGAGTTAATTCAGAAGCCGCTCTGTCAAAAGTGGCGCTCCGGCGAATCGGCCAACCCGAGGATATTGCTGGTATGGCAATGTTTTTAATCAGCCCAGCTGCCAGCTATATCACCAGCCAAACGATTCATGTTAACGGGGGAATGTGGTCGTGATCCCCAGCCAGTATCGTAAATATCTTCGAGATCTTGGTCCGATTATTAACGGTAAGCCTTTCACGCCGCAACACAGGGAAGTCATTCCCATTATTTATCCAGGTACGGGCGAAGCCGTTGCCGAGTTCACGGAAGCAGACCCCGAAACGGTGGATTTGGCCGCAATGGCGGCAAAAGATAGTCTCGAATCTGGAGTCTGGCGTAATGCTGCCGCATCGGAAAAGCGAGCCGTCTTCAACCGAATTATTGAACTGACGCAACAGCATTTGGATGAACTTGCCGTTCTGGAAACGATTAATACGGGCCAAACCATCCAGTACTCGAAACACGCCCAGCTACCGAGGATTTATGGCAGCTTTCGCTTCTATGCGGATTACATCAATCAAATGACCGAGGAAGGCAGCCACGACCAAGACGCTGCCTTACGCATTGTGACACGCCAACCTTTGGGGGTGGTAGGGCTTATTTCATCATCCAATGCACCGACCGCGCTAGCGGCCACAAAGGTTGCAGCGGCGCTCGCCTTCGGCAACAGCTGCGTTCTAAAGACATCAGAGAACACGCCGCTTGCACTTTACCGCTTTGTGGAATTGCTGCACGAGGCGGGTGTACCGCCGGGTGTCGTGAACTATGTTAACGGTCGGGGACATATAACGGGCGAAGCGATGGCCGCCAACACCACGATACGGGGTATATCCTTTACAGGGGGGACCGCAACGGCCAAGCATATTGCTGCCAGCGGAGCCAAAACGCTCAAACGGCTCGATATGGAATTGGGAGGGAAGTCGGCAAACATTATAATGCCATCGTGCCACTTGGAGAGAGCGCTAGATGCCTCACTTTTATCTATTTACACGAATAATGGCCAGCAATGTTTTGCAGGCAGTCGGATCCTTGTGCATCGCGATGTCGCCGACGAATTCATATCGAAGTTTGTGGAACGAGCAAAAAGAATTCGAATCGGCAACCCCTTTGCGGAAGGAACGGAAAACGGTCCACTGGCCTGCCGCAGTCATCTAGAACGCCTAACTCGCTTTGGGGAGATCGCAAGACAAGAGGCAGAATTACTGGTTGGAGGTACGCCAAACCTGCAGGACACCGGTGGATTTTTCTTCCCGGCAACCGCGGCACTCGCATCCACCAATTCGAGCACACTGTGTCAACAAGAGATATTTGGCCCCTTTGCGACATTTTTAATCATCGACAGCCTGGACGAAGCCATATCCATCGCCAACGACTCTGATTATGGCCTCGTATCCTACATTTGGACGGACAGCCAAACCGAAGCATTGAAGGCCTCACAGGACATACAAGCGGGCCTTACATTGGTCAACAGTCATCTTACGGGATTGGATTTGCGACTTCCCTTCGGCGGCTTCAAACATAGTGCAATTGGGCGCGAAGGCGCCAGAGGCGCACGCGCGTTTTACACCGAAGAAAAAACCACACTCTTCGCTATGGGGCTGCCCGCGCTACCAAAGCTCGGGGCCACTGAGTTTTAATGAGTCACTACGACGATCATCGAATAGCGCAATACACCGACAAAGGTTGGTGGGGTCAGACGACTCTAGGCGATCGTTTTCAACATAACGCCGCAACGCACCCAGACCGCGTGGCACTGATCGATCCATCCGATCGAGAAGACTGGACAACAGGTAGTCCATCTCGCTTAAACTACCGAGACCTAAACAACGCAGTCGAAATCTGGGTAGGCCGATTTAAGTCGGCGGGGCTGAGCGCAGGAGACATCATTGTCATACAGTTACCCAACATTCATGAGTTAGTCGTCCTTCTCCTTGCTTCTTTCCGATCCGGCGTCATCGCTAGTCCCGTACTAATACAATTCGACGAAAATGAACTGACTCAAATACTTGACCAACTGAAGCCGAAATGGGTAATCACTATATCTCGATTTAAGCAGCGTGAGTTGGGTCGGGACCTGGCAACGCTCGCGGGACATAGAAACATCCCTTGCTGGGTAATAGACCAGCTTCCTAATGATATCGAAACAGATCGCGGAGCTCTAGAGAAGGTATCAGCAAACGCTACAGCGACCATTTGTTGGACTTCAGGTACCGAGGGATCGCCCAAAGGCGTAATCCGAACACATAATCAGTGGCTTGCGACCGGTCGGATTATGGCGGAGGGCGCCCAACTCAAAAATGGCGACAAATTGCTGAATACCAGACCTCTGGTCAACATGGCCGCCATTGGTGGCAGTTTGTGCTCTTGGCTCGCCTGCGCAGGAACACTGGTGTTACATCACCCGCTAAATATGAAACTCGCTTTAAAACAAATACGGGATGAGGGAATCAATATTACCTTCATGCCTCCCGCGTTCATCGTCGGCTTGTTAAAAGATTCCTCTCTTCGATACGAGGCTGATCTGAGCAGTCTGCGCATACTAGGATCTGGCTCGGCGGCTATCCCAGATTGGGCCGTTCTGGAGTTCGAGCGAACATTTAATGTGTCTTTAATCAACTTCTTTGGCTCGAACGAGGGTATAGCTCTCGTGAGCGCACCGCGGGAAATCTCGGATCCGGTATTAAGAGCTCGTCTTTTCCCACGCTTCGGCGCACCGGGCTACGTGTGGCCCTCGATTCCAACATCGCAAGAGCTGGAAACACGGCTCGTGGATATTGAAACGGGCGCAGAGATAAATAAATCGGGGATGCCGGGTGAGTTACGAATGCGCGGCAGCACCATCTTTTCCCAATATTTCGACAACGAATCAGCCACAGCTGCGGCTTTTGACGAGGCCGGTTATTACTGCTCAGGCGACCTTTTCGAAATAGCAGGTGAGGGAGAGATGGCAGCATACTATCGATTTGTGGGGCGCTGCAAAGAAGTAATCATCCGGGGCGGTTTCAATATCGCACCCGCCGAGATTGACGAACTTCTGTCTGACCATCCAGCAATATCAGAGGTCGCCGCATTTGGCTATGCCGATGATCGCTTGGGAGAAAGGGTGGGGGTCGCTGTGGTATTAAAGCCTGACGTAACAGTCACCTTAGCCGATGTCACCGCGTTTTTGAAAGAAAAAAAAATAGCTATCTTCAAACTACCTGAGCACCTGATGATACTTGACGCACTCCCGCGCAATGGCCTTCTCAAAGTGTTACGCAGAGAACTAACCGTCTTATACGAGCGAACTTTATAATGAACGCTTTGAACCTGAAGAACGTCGCATTGCCTATTGTTGCAGCGCCTATGTTTCTGATTTCTGGCCCTGACTTAGTCATAGCAGGAAGCAAGGCAGGTATCCCAACCTTATTTCCTACTGCCAATGCTCGCACCTCTGAGATACTAGAACACTGGCTTAAAGAGATTAGCGCGCAGATATCGATCGTTGAGGATGCCCCTTGGGGAGTTAACCTCAATACTCACCGGCTAAATCCGAGACTCGAGGCCGATCTCGCTCTCACCGTCAATTATCGGGCTCCACTCGTAGTGACCGCCCTGGGAGCACCGGCTGCGATAGTTGAAGCAGTGCATTCCTATGGGGGACTGGTGCTCGCGGACGTGACCTCCGTATATCACGCCAAAAAAGCAGTCTCGAGTGGTGTCGATGCCCTAGTATTAGTCTGTGGGGGCGCTGGTGGCCATACGGGGCAATTGTCACCCTTTGCATTTGTGAACGAGGTTAGGCAATTTTGGAGCGGCGCTATTCTGCTAGCAGGGGCTGTGACTACGGGCAACGATGTCGCGAAAGCCTTAGCTCTTGGGGCCGACTACGCCTACATGGGGACTCGCTTCATTGCGACGCAGGAAAGCATGGCTAAAAACACATATCGACGAATGATCGAGGCCTCCAATGCCGACGACATCGTCTGCACAAATGGTTTTACCGGAATACCAAATAACATGCTCAGGCCCTCCATTCGAGCAGCAGGAATTGATCCCGATAACATCCCCATTACAGAGCTAACCGGGATCAATTTTAAAGATCCCCATGAGGGCGCTAAGGCATGGCGAGATATCTGGTCCGCTGGTCAGGGTGTCGGCAGTATTAAATCGAGCCCATCAGTGCTGGATGTGGTTAGCGAGTTAGAACGAGAGTTTACCCAAGCCTTGAATAATCTGTCTGCAAAACTGCAGGGTCTAAAAGACCAGTTTAGTAAATGAGCACCTATTCAAAACAGGAGAGCCGAGATGTCCACTAACCCTCTTCCGGATTACAGCGTCCATGGCCATGGCGACACTACCCTATTTTTGCTTCATGGCGCCTTTGGGGCCAAAGAGTATTGGCGCGCGCAGATTCAAGCTGCGACGGCGACAGGTTACAGAGTCGTGGCCTGGGATGCCCCCGGATATGGCATCAGTCCAATGCCCCCCTCATTTAGTATTGAAGCCGCAGCCGAGCGGTGCGTCGCCCTGATTAGGGCCACGGGCACTGATTGTAATATCGTCTTAGGACACTCAATGGGCGGCATGATCGCTCAACGAACCTTTGATTATGCACCTCAAGCGGTGCATGGACTCATCCTCTCAGCCACGAGTGCGGCTTTCGGAGGCAAGGGTGGAGAATGGCAGCAAAAATTCGTCGCAGATCGGGTAGCACCTTTAGACGCGGGGCAAACTATCCCTGAGTACGCACCTAAAATGATCCGTCGCATGATGAATCCATCGATACAGAGCGCTACCGTCGATTTGGTGATCGACACCGTTTCACTGATGCGTGAAGAGACATTTAGAGCGGCCATACAAGCAATCACCGAGTTCGAAGGCCGTGACATCATTCCAAAGATGAACGAGCATCGGCTACCCGTTCTTTGTGTTGCAGGTGAACTCGACCTGAGTGCAGCTCCTCCACAGGTAATGCAAAAATTAGCGTATAAAATTAGCGACGCCGAGTTCGCCTGTATGCAAGGTGTAGGCCATTTCGGCTGGGCCGAAGCACCTGATAAATTCAATCACCTTATGCTTGATTTTATGAAACGGCGATTTTGATACACGTCATGTCATACTTGGAGCTCACCACGCAACCTTCGATTGAGCAGGCTGACCCGACGCGTTTATGATGACTCTTTAACGAAACACGCGGATACAGCCTGACGTAGGCTACTTCATGTATGCTCGTTCAATTCGACCCAAACCGATTTCGGTCCACGAAATCCCATATTCACGGGCCATGCAACCTCTTGCCCAGGAATAAGCGCAAGATTTGGAAATACTGCGGACAGCTCATGCAAGAGTATCGTCAGCTCAAGTTTTGCTAATTGCGCACCAAGGCAAAAGTGTATTCCATAGCCGAAAGACGCATGTTTACGCGCATCATCTCGGGTGATATCGAATGCTTCACCATTTTTGAAAATATCCTCGTCTCGGTTGGCTGATACAATGGACAGCAGGATATTCGCACCCTCTGGTAACTTGACACCACCGATCTCACACGCCTTTTTCGCACGGCGTCGCCATGTTATGAGAGGTGGACGGTAACGCAGCCCCTCCTCCACCGCATTCGGAACCAAACTCGGATTTTCGCATAACATCCTCCACTGACCTTCGTTCTCAAGTAATGAAAGCAAAAGACTACTCGCGGCGTTGGTGGTTGTTTCATGCCCAGCCAGCATAACGCCATGAATCAAGCTGTGAATTTCGTTCATGCTCAAAACATCATCATCGCCGCCGCGCGCTTCGAGCAAAAAACTCGCGTAATCGTCACCCGGAGACTCTTCTCTCTCGGCCACCAGGGCTTTCACATAGTTCCAGTAATCAATCAGCGCTTCCGCGGCAGCTACTTCTTCATCTTCACTAATTTTGCCCCACACCATATTGAAGCGATTGTCCGCCCATTGTTTTACCCGATAGGCGTCTGAGGGCGGCGCCCCGAGCAACAAAAACAGAACTTTGGCGGGTAGCTCATAGGTAAGGGAAGCGACCAAATCGACAGCCTCTTCGCCACGCATGGCCTCAATAGACTCACGAGTGAGGTCGACGATCTGTGGCCGCAACCGAACGAACTGCTTCGCATTTAAAAATTGCGATGCAATTGACCGTATCCGCGTGTGTTTGGGCGGATCAGTATTCGCCTGAGTGGGCTCTCTCGTAAACCCGCCCTCAGCTAATAATCGATTCACTCGATCCGAAAATGGCCTTATCGGCGACTGAGAGTTTACAGCTGAAAAAGTCTCTGAATCTCCAAAAACGGAGAGCACATCCTCGCGGCGGGTCAAGACAAAACAACCGAGTTCCTCGCTAAAAAAGATGGGCTGCTCGCGCCGCGCACGTTGGTAAAATGCATGCATCCCTGTCTCTCTGAAAGGTTCGAAAGGCGATGGCTGCATGACGTGTACCTCGATTTAAGTGTGCATTTTTATTAATTTAGGTTAGTGTCTCAGTTAAAACTGTGTCAATATGATAATAAAAATAATTATATATAAATTTGTACATATAAAGACACCGGTAAAACAGGAGACACAGCCACAATGACCTCCTCACTCCCTCGTTTCAAAGTGTATGGCGAAGGTCCCATAAGCGTATTTTTGCTTCATGGCGCCTACGGTGACGGGCGCTACTTCGCCGATTTGGGGAGCAAACTCGCCGCCTTCGGATATCGAGCAATCGCATGGGATTGCCCTGGCTACGGCCAGTCCGATTCGCTCGCCGAGCCGACCATAGAGAACTTTGCAGAGGCGGCTTGCTCACTCATAGAAAATCAGAAGACGCGCTCTAATGTGGTATTGGGACACTCTATGGGCGCTTTGATTGGACCGAGAGTTGCTAACGCGTGCGCCGCAATAGACGCGTTAATATTGTCCGCTGGATCACAAGGGTTTGTCGCACGCCCTCCGGAAGATCAGGCCCGTTATTTAGAAGAGCGTCTCGCTCCAATTGAGCAAGGTATGAGCGTAGCCGAATACGCATCGCCTTTGATAAAGCGCATGATGGCCAAAGGAGCAACAGGCCCTTTGGTAGACCATGTGATTGACGTCATTCTCGATATGAAAACACAAGCCTTTGCCGACTCGATCAGGGCAATTTCGTGTTACGACAGCAGACCCTCGCTCCAGGCGATAACTCAGCCTACCCTGCTGATTGCAGGCTCAGAGGACGCTGCCTGTGCGGCCTCCGGTATGCGCGAAATGTCGGGCATGATCGCAAACAGCGAGTTTCACATCTTGGACCGATGCGGGCATTATGGGTTCGCTGAAAAACCGAATGAGTACCTCTCGATCGTTCTGGGCTTTTTACGGAAAGCCGTGACGAACTAGCAAACACAATAGATCATGCGAATTGATCCACAAACGTATCGTAACGGTTTGGCTTTAGCCCTGGCGGTCGCTGTATTTATTGGGCAACTGTTTGTCAACGACGGGGAGGCAGAGCAACCCATAAAAATAATCGTGCCCTATGGACCTGGTGGGACGACGGATATATTCGCCAGAGCCTTTGCCAAGGTGATCCCAAACTATCTAACCGGCGAGCCGCCAGTTATTGTGGTCAACAGGCCCGGCGGCTCAGCCACAATTGGCGTGAGCGCGCTACACAGAGCGAAGGCAGACGGCAAGACGGTAGCACTGCTTCCCACAGGCGTCCTAGAGGTTCAACCTCAACTCAGGCGATTGCCTTGGTCCATCGATAGCTTTCAGACAATAATCGGACTGCTCGAGATACCAGCATCGCTAAATGTGCTGACAGACGCACCTTACGAGACGTTTGACGATTTTATAGCCAATTCGACACAGTTCGATAAGGCCATTCTCTACAGCACCTCCGGTGGATTTGGAAGCTCAACACATATTGCCATGGAGCGTGTGAAACGAAGGTTAGGTCTGCCTATGCGGTGGATCCCGTTCGAGGGCGAGGCTGCATCAAGAGGGGCGCTTCTAAGTGGAAAAATAGACGTGAATTTTAGCTCTCCCACGGTGCACAGAGGGGGTGAACTTAGGCCCCTTCTGTTCCTCACTGAAGCGAAACCATTGGCCAAGGTCTATGAGCCCGTGCCGACGATCGCAGATATAGACCCCGAATACACTGCACAGTTCGCGCTGGGTGTGATCGCACCCCGGGCAACTCCATCGGAAAAGCTCAAAGCCTTGCACGAAGCATTCAAAAGGGCTCTGAGCGATCCGGAAATTCAGCAGCTTTACAACACCTTCGATCTAACACCGGCATATCGCTCCCCGGAAGAGCTTGAAGCTGTCATCAGGAAAAATGCAGCTTTAACGGAAGCGGTGTTAATAGATCTTGGGTTTGTGGAATAAACCAGCATGAACCCGCGTAAATTAGAGGACCGCAAGAGTTAGGCATGCAAAAAGCACTTGATAATCTGTTATTCGTAGCCTTCGGGGTCCTAGGAAGCGCTATTGTTGTAACGGCTCAAGAAATGCCAGAGGGATTTTTTGGCGATATAGGAGCGGGCGCCTTTCCGGCTTTTCTGGGCTTCGGGCTACTGACCTCTTCGGTGATCGGCTTAACCAGAAACACCATTAACTCATCCTCGAGTTTCCAATTCAAGAGGGCACAATTGTGCGCTTGGATAACAATGGTGCTTTTGATCTCCTCGTTTATCGCAACATGGCAACTCACGGGAAGATTTCTGCTGAGTCTCACTGGTTTTTTGCTCTTGGCATTTACCATCTACCGTACTGATCGTAGCCCAAACAATTTAGTGCTTAATCTGTTGGTTTCTCTGTGTCTGACAGCAGGAGCCTATTGGCTTTTCACTCTGACACTCGGCGTTCAATTTGATTAGGAACCCAGATGATTGATTTTTCCTTCGCTCAGGAACTGATCCAACATTTACCCTTCATAGGGCTCGGGCTGTTCGTGGGAATATTCTTTGGAGCCCTGCCCGGTCTCGGTATGATAGTGGGTATAACCCTTCTTTTACCCCTGAGTTACAACATGGATGCGGCGGGCGCAATTTTAATGTTACTCGCGGTCTATCAAGGTGCCGAGTACGGAGGGTCAATCTCCGCGATCGTCTTGAAGATTCCAGGAACCGCGATGGCGGCACCTGTTATGCTTGACGGTGTTCCCATGGCAGAATCTAAGTCGCCAGGTAAAGCTTTGGGCTACTCTCTATATGGATCCACCCTGGGTGGTCTTTTTGGAGCCGCGGTCCTTATTTTACTTGCTGAGCCTATAGCGAAGGCGGCTATTGCTCTGACCGATGCTGACATTTTTTTACTGGCACTGCTTGGCCTAGTGACAATGAGCAGCCTTGCGAGTGACGACTTCGTAAAATCCGTGATCGCCGTACTACTCGGACTGATCGCAGGCACCATTGGAATCGATGCCATGAGCGGCACATCAAGGCTCACAATGGGGCTACCAGATCTATTCGATGGCCCAAATTTAGTATCCGTCGTAGTAGGACTCTTTGCCATATCGGAAGTGCTGAAGATGTCCATCGGTCAAATGAATCAAATTCGGCAGATTGATGCTAAAGATATGAATACGAGCCTCTCGCTAAAAGAAATATTGGGCGTTTGGAAAGCGACCTTGATCGGAAGTGGCGTGGGGGTAGCAACAGGCGTACTGCCCGGTGTAGGCTCAACCGTCTCGAGCTGGCTAGCTTACGCCGCTGCCAAAAGGTTGTCTCGTCATCGCAAACGATTTGGTACTGGGGAGCCCTCAGGTATTGCAGCACCGGATGCAGCAAATAATTCTACGGTTGGCGGCGCATTGCTCCCGTTTTTGGCCCTAGGTATACCGGGATCCGCCTCGATAGCAATCATTGCCGGCGCATTTATTATCCACGGTGTACAACCCGGGCCACAGCTCATGAGGAACAACCCTGAATTTATCCAGCAGCTTTTCATGGGCTTCGTCGCAACGACCATGTGCATGTTCGTTATGGGCCGCCTCCTCACCACGCTGTTTGCACGAGCACTCACCATTCCCAACGCTTTCCTTGCTCCAGCCATCACCGCATTTTCGCTGTCAGGGGTCTATATCTCATCGGGTAATTTCTTTGATGTATGGCTCGCACTGGCACTTGGGGTAGCCGCGTTTGCCATGCGAATCCTTGGCTACCCAGTCGCTAACTTTATTTTAGCCTTGATCTTGGCACCCGTGATTGAAAAAAGTTTTCGACGAGCCCTTGTGATTGCTGAGGGAGATTATCAGGTTTTCATAAGCAGCCCATTTTCAATTACTATGTTTGGTCTAGCGGCAGTTATTATGACAGCAACGATATTCAAAATAGCGATAAGGTCAAACGAAGACGGATCTTAGTCAGGTGGCTCCAACTGAGAGCAAAACGCAGAGGGCGTCAAACTTATTTATGACGCCAAGCTCTTTTGTGGCTATTGCTAAGATCGCTCGCCTTTTATCCGATCCGTTTCAACCCAGCAGGCATGCGCCCCTGTCGGTATTCGGTGAGGTAGAATAATTCTTGCAATGGGCCCTTTTGCTAGCGCTTTGGCATCCATGATCAAACATTCTGAGCGGTTCTCGTTCATGTCGGTTACCAGCGTCAGCACGTAGGCATCGTCTTCATCGACGGCCTTGTCCTTCAGCGCAATTTGACACTCACTGCCGGCGCGCCCAACACCATATTCATAGCGATCTGTCTGACCGCTTAATAAATCGTATTTTTTTACTCCGCTCATCCACCAGTCGCGATCAAAGTCAAAAAGCGTATTGTAGCTGTAACGATACGGCTTACCGAGGTAATCATTGTTTACAACAGGAAATTCTGTGACTTCGTCATCCAGAAACTCTTCCTTTGTGGAGCCGTCTATGAGATTGAAAATCCAGCGGTGCATGCGGTAACCCGTTGCGCGCTTATCAAACTGGTTTCGCATTTTTTGAATCGCATCATGATCTTGCTTACCCACTGCGGGCTTGCGAGGATTCAGCGTTATACAGCCTTCCATAATCACTTCATCTCCCCGCTCGTAACAATTTGAGAGATGAAGAATGAAACACGGCTTGCCTTCAAACCACTTGACGTCACTATTTGTTCCACGACGGGGAATCACTCCGAATCTTGCCGGCATAGTGTTAAAAAAGGTGACTTTACGTTCGCCTTTTGCCAACAAATCGGGATCAAAGATAAAAGGCAGATCGTGAAGAACAGAGTAGTTTTTAGTGATACCGAGGTCGTGAGGCCATCTTATACCCGGCAGATCTATAGGTTCGTAATGGGCGAGTTCATTATCCTTGTCAATCACGCCGTAATGCAGATAAGGCGGCTTCTCAGAAAAATTGAAAAACATCAGCTCCCCAGTATCGTTATCGACCTTAAAATGCGAGCAGATGCCTTGATGCTGAGATAGCGCAAGATTCCAAGGATCAGGGTCCAGTGCCTCAAGTGAAATTGGGTCTAAGCGGTTGGCTTCGCTACACTGTGACATCGTGGCTAGTAGCTTACCTGCATGACAAGTAACATCCGTACCGGCATTGTCCTTCATCGCGCCAATACTACCCCAGCCTCGATATGTGCTGTTATGCGGCTCGAGCATCCCAGGCCAGAGCGCACGGCCGGCGCCTTGCTCTGCTAAGAACCCAACAGTGCGCACAAAGCGGTTACGGTAAGTCGCCTTACCATTCTCGAAATGAACAGCATGAAGCATCCCGTCACCGTCAAATACATGATAAACACCGAGTGGCTCATGAACCTGGTTATGACCATTGCGAATGTAGATACCATTGAGATCCTTTGGAATCTCACCGATCACTTCTAGACTGTCGGTATCCGCAGTGTATTCCTTTCCTACTGGGGAGAAATGGTCCCGTAAAAACGGGTTGGGGTTGTCTGCTTTAACGGTAATAACAATTTCATTTTCAAGCTTAATCATCTCGGCATAATCTCCAAAGTATTAGGTTAACCTTGCGTGTCGCTCAACCCAGTCGCTCACAACTCGAGCCAGCTCCCTAGGTTGCTCGGCGGGCAACATATGGCCTGCATTCTCAATCACAGCGGTCTCAGCGCCGGCAAGTGCCGCTGCGCTTAGTTGATTATCGGTTGGCACAACGAGATCCATATCAGCGGCAATCACGATTTTTGGTCCCTTGAAATTTTTGAAAAACAAACTTCTGTCGGGGCGTGATGCCATCGCAAACTGATGCGCGATGTAGGCCTCAGACCCGTATTGACTAATCTCTTTCTCGCGAGCCAATACCAGATCAGACCGCCCCTGATTTGAAGGGTGATAAGCGCGACTAGAGGCCTCATTGGCCATCGACTCATACTCTCCACGTAAACCTCGTTCGATACGCACCAACCTCGCCGCCCTTGCCGTGTCGGTGTCCGCACCAAGACTGCTGTTGACAAGTGCCAAGCCAAGAGTCAACTCGGGATACTTCTGCGCGAAGGCGAGCGCGACCATGCCGCCGAATGAATGACCTACAATAAAATAAGAACGATCAAGCTGAATAGCGATACGATCTGCTATTGATTCAACCGTCTTAAGAGCAGGACAGCGCAGAGCTAAGCTATGACGACCCGACTCGTGCAAATGCTCTTGCATCTGCAACCAGGTTGTCTCCGTGTTGTTAACACCGTGAAGCAACAGGATTTCCACAGCAGTCTCTTCAATTTGACCCAGAAGGAGCCTAACCTTGCCGCAACATTAATTCAATTTTTTTATATAAATATTTATATATGAATAGCGTCAATTGTGCCATGAAGCGATTTGAGTGAGCATTTCTTCACACCACTTACCCTCCTCCTCTAGCAATCGGAGGCGCCGACCAACAAGAAGATAAGCACTGAGCTGTGTACTTGCGGGGTCTTTAATTTTAGTTGGAAAAGTTTGTAAAAGTTGCGCGTACTTAGCGTTGAGATCTTCCGCGTGTTTATCAAGCATCCGCCTCCTGTCGGTTAACAACCGCGTGACCGTTGAGACATCTTTTGCCCAGGCAGAAAAAAGCATGGATAGAAAGTCATCGCGAACAACGGGAGGCTCGGGGTGCGTATCGAGCCATTCCAAGAGATGGCTTTTCCCTAAATCGGTGAGCTGGTAAATCTTTTTGTCAGGACGTCCGCTCTGGTGCATTACCTGTACGGTTGCCAAGCCCTGCTTCTCGAGCTTGGATAGAACCGGATAGATCTGACTTGATTTGGCTGGTCTGAACGATTTGAGCTCTTTGACCACATCGTAACCCGTGCGAGGAGCTCTTAATAAAATTCCCATAACGGAATAAGTTACCGTATTAAACGCCATGCTTTGATTCCCAAATCTGCGTGCTGGACAGTTTAACCTCTCTAGCTTGAAGCTTACACAGCAAAAATGAGTGGGTATTCTGGGTTATTTCACTTAAAATACGGGTTAAATGGCAGCAAGACATGGAGCCGAAGTCGGCTCCGGTCCCTTCATCTAGCCGCCTACGGATCGAGGCTCTCACCCATACCTGCGTAGACGATACCGCCGTCTACGGCAATTGTCTCACCGATCACATAGTTCCCAGATCGAGCCGCTAAGAAGATCGCAGTTGCGGCCATGTCTTCGTCGACGCCTACGCGCTTATTTGGAATCCCTTTCGCCACGGCATCAGCGTGATCCCGCGCCGCGCGATTCATCTCGGAGGCAAACGCACCGGGGGCGATGGCTGTGACGTAGATATCGTCTTTCACTAAGCGCGCTGCCATACGTTTCGTTAGGTTAATAACAGCCGCCTTAGAGGCCTGATAACTATACGTTTCCCATGGATTCAGACGTAAACCATCGATTGATGCGATGTTAATCACCTTAGAGGGCGTGCTTTGACTTGCGTTACCTTTTAGCGCTTGATGGAACGATTGGGTCAAAAAGAAGGGCGATTTCACGTTCAGATCCATCACTTTATCCCAACCGGCTTCGGGGAAGTCCTCGAAGTTCGCACCCCAAGCCGCTCCCGCGTTATTCACTAAGATATCGAGCGCGCTTTCATGTTCCGCGTAGGCGGCTGCAAGACCGCGACAGCCTTCTACTGTGGAGACATCTGCCGGCAGAGAAATGCAGTTAGAACCGAGCTCTTCGGCTACCGCGTCACACACTTCAGCTTTACGCGATGATATGTAAACCCTAGCGCCTTGCGCTAGAAAGCCCTTCGCGATCATGAGGCCAATACCGCGGGAACCGCCAGTGACCAATGCGGTTCTACCTGCGAGAGAAAACAGCGTACTTGTATCCATAGTTATACCCTAATGTGGATTATTTGAACTTTGAGTACGCTACCCAAAAATAGACCTTGGAGCAAGCTAGTCACTAAATTGAATGCAGAAAATAGTTTGTCTGACCCAAACCAGGCGCTTTTAAAGGGTCTCATACTCCGATAGTCTGTCTATTTGTAAAAGTAATTTAGTGAGGAGTCAACGGCATGTCCGCGTTATTCAACTTGAAAGGTAAATGCGCTTTAGTCACAGGAGCAACAAGCGGCTTGGGATTGGGAATGGCGGAAGCATTGCACTCGGCGGGCGCAACGGTCGTATTCGCGGGTCGCCGCTTACATAAACTTGAGGAAACCATTAATGAACTTAGCAGCGACCGAGCAATAGCGGTTGCGCTTGACGTAACGAACGAAGAGAGCATTGCAAGTGCAGTAAATCGGATCGAGAGCGAGTTCCACCCCATCGATATTCTTGTCAACAACGCAGGTATTGCTCTATCCGGCGACATGCTGAATTCGACTCGCGATATTTGGGTGAGACAGCTCGACACCAACTTAATTGGACTGTCGTTAGTCAGTCGAGAAGTCGTGTCACGCATGATCGAGAGCGGAAGAGCTGGAAGCATAATTAACATCGCCTCCATATTGGGCATAAGGTCAAATATCGGTTCAGCAGCATACTCGGCAACCAAATCAGCGGTAATTGGCCTGACACGCAGCATGGCACTGGAGCTGGCAAAAAAGCAGATCCGTGTAAACGCGCTTTTACCCGGGGTATTCAAAACAGAACTCGCCGACTGGATGGAAAGCGAGTCGGCACTCAACAACGTTAGAAGCCGCGTCCCCACAGGGAGAATTGGCACTGTAGAGGATCTGACGGGTCCCCTGCTATTACTGGCCTCCGATGCTGGGCGCCACATGACTGGAGCGATGATCCCAGTGGACGGCGGCCACCATATTAGCTCACTCTAAAGAGCCCAATACTGCTTAGCATTCATCTACCCACCCGCGAATATCCCTCGCGGTTGTGCGGCTGATATCAGTCACGGTGGAAGTGAACAACTCAGCACCGTGAGCCGTGCCCATCACTTGGCGACATTGCGCTTTCACGCCCGAGTTCATCAGTTTTCGATAAAAGGCGATACCCTCATCAGACTATTTAGAAATTCTACCTGAACACTTCAAAGCCTTCGCCCTTGAAGACCGCTATAAAGCCATTCATGTGGCTAAAATCATGCCCTGTAATTGGAAGCTTTGCGCCGAGGCATTCGTGGAGGCATATCATGTTGCCTCCGCACACCCGCAGACGACTGCCTATGACGGAGACGTGAATACTCAGTACGACGTATGGCCTAATGTGAAACATATTAACCGCATGATTAGTGCTCAAGGCGTATCAAGCCCATCTAAGCCTCACCTAGACGACGCAACAATCCGAGCTCAGATGGAGCGAGATACGCCATCTATCAACTCGGCAAGAAGCAATCGCAAAATTCGCGACTGGCTTCCGAGGTCGCCTACCTTTAAATTGGAAGAGGGACGGCAACCTTATTCGGAGAGGACCGCCAAATATGCCACGACCCGGCTCCTCGAGAGGTAAGATCGGCAAAACCAGAGTCATTGGTGCGACAAAGGTTCTCAAGGACTTTGATACTCTTGTGAATACCCTTGCCAAGCTCCAGGAGCAACACGGAAAAGGCAACAACAAGGCTATCCGCAGCGCGTTCAAATCAATAAGGATTCAAGTCGCCGCGGGTGACGGAAAATCTTGAATTTCTTGTGCAATTACTTTATTCTCGCCGCCTCGTTTTTGGAATAAAAACGGGTGCGGCTTCTCTCTATTAGGTATCTAATAAGGTAACTTGAAGTCGGTTGGTGTACGCTAACCTCACAACGCACACCAAACCTAAAAAAACCTAAAGGACCATAGCTCAGTTGGTTAGAGCGCTACCTTGACATGGTAGAGGTCGGCGGTTCGAATCCGCCTGGTCCTACCAATTTCCCCTTTTAAATCATAAACTTAATCGAATCGCCGCTGGTGAGCCCCC
>Ga0129324_10000548_pt1 | contig 27090 bp, 23 predicted proteins | sample CPBDNA_7_FD_96879 | JGI IMG/M metagenome (GOLD analysis project Ga0129324, IMG submission 96879) | Freshwater to marine salinity gradient microbial communities from Chesapeake Bay, USA - CPBay_Spr_15_0.2_DNA | ecosystem: Environmental > Aquatic > Marine > Coastal | place: USA: Chesapeake Bay...
CAATACCTATGTTTTCCCCTCTAAATTTATCTAATCTGGCGGCTGAAATAGTAGCATAATTAAAATCACCTAAAGTCACATTACCTTCCGTTGGTGATAATAATCCACCTAAAAGATGCAATAAAGTAGTTTTTCCCGAACCTGAAGGACCGAGAATTAACCATTGGTCACCTTGTTCTGCCGTAAAATCAGGAAACCGGATGGGGGTAGATCCTGAATATTGAAAGGATAGATTTATTGATTTAAGCATAAGGGCAAAGATACATTTTGAATATCAAAGTTACACAAACCTCAATGAAGGATTATATTTCTTTTTTCTTATTTTTGCCATTTATTGGTAAAATAAATTATAAACGTATGTTAACAAGACAAAAAATCAAGGGACATGTTGTTGTGCTCTCTTTTTTAAGTATTTTTTTAGTCACTTCCTGTCAAAATGATGATTCAACAAAAAGCGAATCATCTACAGAAAATAAAGAAGCTACAGCGAAAAAGGTAACATTAAAAGATGTTCACTTTGATTGTAGCATGGTCATGGGAAATGATAAAATGCTGTATTTAAGGTTTAACAATGTGGCAACAGGCATGGGTGCAGTTTTGTCATGCAAGACCGTAGAGGCGAAAGATTTTAAAAATCGGAATATCCCCGTTGCCGCTTTAGCCGCTTGCTCTGTTGAATCGGCTCAAGGAAATGCGGTCTATTACGCTATTAAAAAGGGTGATGTTTTATATATTTTCAAAGAAAATGCAAATAGCAAAATGTATACTGAGCATCTGATTATTCCTCTTATCTGATAAGATGTTCATTTCAAAAATAATTATGAGGGGCTGCCTAAAAAGTAGCCTCTTTTTATGCTACTCTATACATTGGGGAAATGATGCCTTTGTGATGGCAAAAGAAAAAAATGGATAATTTTCTAAGATTATGCCCAATGGATATTTCCCTCTAACACTTGGTTCTGAATCAGGATTTTATGGTTTCGTAGAGACGCGATGCTTCGCGTCTTCTCCCCGATAGGTTTTCATTTAATATTTCCCCCTAACATTTGGTTCTGAATCAGGATTTACAGGATTTTGAGGATTACAGAGAACGTCTTCGTATCAAACATAATGTTTATTCGTAGATGTAATCTTTCGTATAAACTCAGCGGGGCATAGCCCTGTTATCTTAGTATCACACGCCATAGGTAAAACCTCAACTTCTAATTATAGACAGCCTCCTCGTTAGGTAGTTTTGAGCTATCACTTTTGTCGAGGCATTAATGTACGACATTATTTTTTTCCTCTATATTCAACATAAGCTTTTTTGGTTTAGGAAAATTTGTCGGCAAAAGGTCAATTCTGAAGGGAAGTTCCATTTTTGTTAGTTCGTCAATTTGTCTGTCTATTAACCCGTTTTCATTACAGTAGTTAAAAGTCAACTTCAAGTAACGCCTAATAATCATTAGTGGTAAAAACTGTCCTCTAAATGCCATCCATACCATTAAATCCTTCTTTCCTTTTGAGCTGTTACAAGTCCTGCAAGCAAAAATCAAGTTTTCTGCATCGTCCTTGCCACCAAATTTTTGTGGAAAAATGTGATCTAATGCTAACTTATCCGCTGAACCACAATAGTTACAAATTAGACCTGTTTGTAATTTGATTTTTTCATCATCAAAAATTGTCCGCATATTCATAGTTCCGTCTTTTAGTCCTTTGAATAATTTTGACCTAATCATAAAATTAAATACCCCATATTTTTCTTGCTTTTTGGCTACAGCCGTATGAGCCATAGCCAAGTTTGCATAAGAGTAGTAAATTAAATGTCTGACAGTTTCAATACTTTGTTTCGCCATTGTCAGTTTGTTGATTGTTTTATTGTCTCTTTAATTAATAGCCCCTCCTCATGTTAATACCCTGACACGCCGCCATCGAAACTGCGAGAATCAGCTGCGCCATACCTTATTTTTGTAGTCGGATCGATATAAATGCCCATAGCTTGCCCTTGTTTACCTCTTGAAACCGATGGGTGCCCCATAGCCTCATATAGTTTTTTCGTGTCTGGTGAAAATCCCCAACCTTCCATTGACGTTTGGTCGGGTAACCATTGATGATGAATACGGGGTGTTTCAATAGCCTCACCCATATTCATACTATGATCAATTACATTTAAAATAACCTGTAAAACAGTGTTAATAATGGTGCGACCTCCCGGAGAACCAATCACCAGAACAGGTTTACCGTCCAATGCAACAATAGTAGGCGTCATACTCGAAAGCATTCTTTTATGAGGTGCCACCAAATTTGGGGAAGTACCAACCTGACCTTTTCTGTTAGTTACGCCTGGAACCGGATTAAAATCGCCCATTTCATTATTCAAAAGAAAACCAGTACCATCGGCCATCAATCTGGAACCATAACTATATTCTAATGTATAGGTAACAGAAACCGCATTTCCCCAGGCATCTACTACTGAAAAATGGGTGGTTTCATCACTTTCCTTAGGCAAATAAAGGGACCCAAAAGCAGCGCTATCACTTTTTGATGCTTTATCCATTTGAATAGAAGCAGCCAATAATTCAGCATAATCCTTGCTTATTAATTTTTCAATCGGCATATCCTTATTAAAGTTTGGATCACCAATATACTGAGCTCTGTCTGCAAAAGCTCTGCGCATTACTTCCGTAAGAAAATGCAGATATTCGGCACTATTGGAACCCATTTTCCGCAGGTCATATTTTTCCAGCATATTCAGCATTTCCATAATAGCTACGCCACCTGAGCTAGGCGGAGGCATACCGATAATATCGAAACCTCTGTAATTTCCAATAATTGGTTTAAGTTCCTCCGCTTCATAATTAGCCAAATCTTTGGCTGTTATGATACCCCCATGTTTTTTCATATAAGCCTCCAGCAAAACAGCGGTTTCTCCTTTGTAAAAACCGTCCCTTCCTTGTAATTGAATTCGTTTTAGGGATGCTGCCAAATCAGGTTGTTTCCAAAGTTCACCTGGCTTATATAATTCTGTACCATTTTTAAGAAAAGCTTTTTTTGCCGCAGCAAATACAGGCTGTTTTTGTTTTTGAAAATAGCTTAGAATATCTTGCATATCCCAGGTAGAAGGAAAACCATTTTCTGCCAGTTCAACAGAAGGTTTTACCAAATCGGCCCAAGGTTTAGATCCCAGTTTTCCATGCGCCATCCATAAGCCAGCCACTGTGCCGGGCACACCAACAGAAAGAGGGCCTTCATGATTTGAATTATCTTTAATCTGACCATTTGCATCGAGATACATTCTTTCGGAAGCAGCCTGAGGAGCCTTTTCACGAAAATTAAAGGTAGTGGAAGTACCGTCAGCGCCGTGATATACCATAAATCCTCCACCGCCAATGTTACCGGCAGAAGGAAGCGTTACAGCCAATGCAAAAGCCGTAGCAATGGCAGCATCAACGGCATTTCCTCCATTTTTAAGCACCTGCATACCAGCTTGCGAAGCCAAATAATGACTGCTTACCACCATTCCCTCTTTTGCTGGGGCGGGAATACGACCATGTTGACCACTCAGCGTATTTAAAGGAACAGCAAGGACTACGCTTATTATCCAGAAGCTAAAATTAATTTTCGTCATCATCATTTTAAAATTACTTAACTAATGTATGCTAAAAATACCTAAATTAGGAAAAATCTAATGTACTTTTATTTATTTACCGGCGCAACCAATTTTTTAAATGAAATGGCTATCTCTATTTTTACTTTGCATTTTACCACATATAACGCAATCTATGCATAAATTTCCGCCTGAATTTTTATGGGGTACGGCCGCTTCAGCTTATCAGACAGAAGGTAATAATGTCAATAACGATTGGCATCATTACGAACAAATAGAGGCTAAAAAACCTGAAAATAAGAGAAAATTAGCTGGAATTTGTGGTCAGGCAACCATGCAATGGCAAAATTATGAACAAGATTATGATTTAGCACAAAAAATGGGCGTAAAAATTCATCGTCTTTCCATAGAATGGTCGCGCATTTTTCCAACCACTGACAAACCCGATGAAGAAGCATTAGCCATTTATAAAAAACAATTGGTCAGCCTTCACCAACGAGGAATAAAAACCATGGTTTGTCTTCACCATTTTACCATCCCCATCTGGGTGCTGCAAAAAGGAGGCTTCCTGAACAGAGAATATTTTCTAAAGCAATTTCAGCAATATCTGGAAGTCGTCATTCCCTATCTTGCTGATGAGGTGGATTATTGGCTACCAATTAATGAGCCCAATATAGTTCCTTCTGCATCCTATCTGATAGGTATGTTTCCCCCTTACAAAAAAAATATTTTCCAATACCTTAGAGTTTATCGGCTGATGATTGAAATGCATGCTGCTGCGTATCATGTGATTAAAAAATATGATAAAAGTGCACCCGTTGGCGTCGCTTTTGCCTACATGCACTTTCAACCGTTCAATGCAAAGAATAAATGGCAACAATTTTTAAGTTATTTGTCTGACAAATGGGCAAACAGGATATTCTTTGAAGCCGTTGTCAACGGACGTTGGTCATTTCCCCTTGGTTGGGGAGCTGCCGCACCAGAAATTAAAGGAACCCTCGATTTCACCGGATTAAATTACTACACAACGCTCTATTTGAAAAATACAGGCCCGGTGCCTTTCAAAAAAGGGGATGTGATAACAGACATGGGTTGGGTCGTTTATCCTAAAGGGATCTATGCCATTCTACATCAGCTATTTAAAATAACAAACAAGCCTATTATTGTCACTGAAAATGGTACTGCTACAACTGAAGAATCGTTTCGGATTGATTATTATAAAAGTCATTTAACTGAAATTCACAAGGCTATGTCGGAAGGAGTGCCTGTGAAGGGATATATGGCCTGGAGCCTGACAGATAATTATGAATGGCAACATGCTTATTCCAAAAAATTCGGATTAATTTCTGTGGATCCCATTTCAATGGAAAGAACCTTGAAAAAAAGCGGCTGGTGGTACAAGGAAGTGATTGAAAATAATGGATTTTAATTAACGAAGAGGACGGGGCTATGCCCCTGGTAAGTTTATACGAAATAATCCATTTACGAATAAACACCCAGTCGTCCGTAGAAATTACACGCGCGGCAGCCACTGATTTTGAATCAGGATTTACAGGATGTACAGGATTAACTATAACGTCGTTGGATGACATGGGAAGATTAATTGTAATCGGTGTCATCATTTCCCGGCTTTTCGCCGATGCGTAACGCATCGGCGAAAAGAAGTGTAAAAAGTAACCCTCTATAAATAACCACTATACCCAAAACGAAGACGTTCTCTATAATCCTCAAAATCCTGTAAATCCTGATTCAGAACCGGGCGTTAGGGGCAAATATTAAATCAAAACCTATCGGGGAGAAGACGCGAAGCATCGCGTCTCTACGAATCCTGTAAATCCTGATTCAAAACCAGGCGTTAGGGGCAAATATTATCAAAACCTATTAAAAAAAGACCTATTAGCCTTAATGTATAAAATAGCACAAAAAAAAGAGGCTATCCATTTAGACAGCCTCTACAAATACGGTATGTCCCAAAATTAGTTTATCTCAATTAACCTGTGAGTATTTATCTTGGCAGAATCCTTTTTAGGAATATCCAACTGTAGAATACCTTGCTCGTATTGAGCAGTAATTGCCTCCAGTTCAATGGTTTCAGGCAAAGTGAAAGAACGCTTGAAGGACGTGAAACCAAATTCCTTTAAAGAATAGGTTGGCTGAACTTCATCCTGGCCCTTTTCCGCAGTCTTATCCACCGAAATGGTCATCAACTTTTCTTTCAATTCAATCTTAAAGTCTTCCTTTTTCAGTCCGGGAACAGCCAATTGAACAAGGAATTTTTCCTTTTCTTCAATGATATTAGCTGCCGGTAAAAAGCTCTTCGATGGCGTAGAGCGAAAAACTGGCTGGAAAATTTCTTCTGCTAAAAATGGATTAGCTAAAGAGAAAAATGGATCTAAACGCTTACTTAAAACTGTCATGGTATTATTTTTTTTGTTTTTAAAAGATAATAACCGCTTTGCACATTTTATTCCAAAGTAAAAAACAAGTCAAAATGACATGAATAATTATTTTAACCTGTCATTTTGACTTGTTTTTATTTTATGACGCTGACTTTTTGACTAAAATGCTTGAAAAAGGAACCGTTTACGCTATCCATTATTCTTTCATCCAAATGAAAAAAAACTATTTCTTTGTTATCATTTACTTTTTTCCATTTTTTCAGCAGATGAATTATGCTTAAAATTTCATTTTTCCCCACTTTTTCTATTCTGATTTTATCCTTTTCGTACAAATAAAAACCCTGTAGGAAAGTATTTTTAGCTAGCTCAAATGTGTTATCTCCCGTTTTTTTAAAACGAACGGAATCTGCCAGATTCATTATATCCAAACCATTAATTAATCCTATGAAAGTTGAATCCCTGAAAACGACACCCCATTGATAAAATGGAAGCCCCAAAGTGAGAGGCAAGGGATAGCGTTTAGGATTTTGCAGATAAACCGAGGCATCTTTTTCATTTAAAATACTATTACTTGTCTCCCAATTTGCCAATGCTCCCATGTTATATGCCATCAACAGCCCGCGCTTAACGGGAGGAACACCCGTTGATTTAAAGTTCTTATACTGATCTAACCGTATGGTGGCCATTAACTCAATATGATTATTACGTGCTTTTTCATTTAAAATACGACAAAAATTAAAAAAAGTAATCCTTGTTTTGGGACTCCAGTCACAATCTATCAGCCATTCCTTAACCTTATGTGGCTGAGACATTTGCAATAATTTACCAACCAATTTATCCGCTAAATCAATTAATTCTTTCTCCTCTTTTACTTTTAAAAAAGTTTCATTGGTAATAAATATGACGGGCGTCAGAGAATAGGGTAATTTTTCAGGCAATCCCGTTAAAGGCGCCACAGGAACAGGCCGATGGTTAACATCGACATCGACATCAAAAAATCGGATATATAGTTTATTTACGGGAATTGAATCTAGCCAACGACCAGACACATCCTTAACATTAAAGGTTGATTTCCAATAAAAAAATGATATTTCAGGCAGCTTCCCCTCTTTATCGACGGTTGGTTTACAACCTATAAGGGCAACAGAAAATAAGCCAATACATAAGAAATGTTTCATTCTCATTATCTGGTAAAACGCATTAATTTTATTCTACACAATATACCTAAATAATTTTTTATTCAGGTTTCGTGTTGTAAATTGTAGTTTAAATACTTTCGGGTGTTTTGTTATATTAATTATCTATTTTATTTGATTTTAAACAAAAAAAACATGCGTAACTGGCTACTTTTGGGCTTAGTCCTCTTTTTTATTTTACCTATAAATGCACAGGATGCGGGTTATCAAAAACCGCCTAAGCAGATCCAGGATCTGGTAGAGGCCCCTTTAACTCCAGCAGTTCGATTAAGTCCTGACGGAAAATATTTACTTCTTTTAGCGCAACAAGGATACCCGTCCATTGCTGAACTGGCACAGCCTGAATTACGTTTGGCCGGACTTCGTATTAATCCCGCGATATATGGTGGTAGCAGAGTTTCAGGTTCTACAGGTATAGAATTATTGCGCATAAGCAATCAGGAGAAAATTCAAATTTCCGGATTGCCTGCTGAACTCAATGCGGGCGACTTAAGCTGGTCTCCTGACGGAAAATATGCGGCATTAACAAATACTGTTGCCACTGGTATTGAGCTTTGGGTTTTAAATTTAGCTGATTTTAAAGCAACCAAACTTACAGAACCATTTTTGAACGACGTTGCTGGCGGAACTCCTTTTCAATGGATTGGAAATACAGGTAAATTAATTTGTAAAATGAGAGTGGCATCGACCCCCTTAGCTCCAACAAATAACCCTGTTCCTACAGGGCCTACTATTCAGGCCAATGAGGGTAAAATAGCTCCCTCACGAACGTACCAAGACCTTTTAAAAAATCCGGGAGACGAAGTTACCTTTTCCTATTTCATGACCGTTCAACTTCATAAAATAGATGTGTTAACAGGGGAAAAAACCCTTTTTGGTACGCCCGATTTAATTTCTGAATTTACCATTTCACCCGACGGAAATTATGTTTTATTGACTACTTTAAGGAAACCTTTCAGTTACCTGATTCCATATTATGGTTTCGGTAAAACAGTAGCCTTATATGATAATGTCGGAAATTTCATAAAAACCGTCGCAGAACTATCTCTTGCTGAGGACGTTCCCGTAGGCTTTGACGCTGTTCCAATGGGCCCCAGAAATATCTCATGGAGACCTGATAAACCTGCCTCACTCTATTGGGTGGAAGCTCAAGATGAGGGAAATCCTAAGAAACCTGCCGCTATCAGAGACCGATTACACCTATGGGATGCCCCATTTTCAGGAAACCCGGTACAAGGTCCTGGTTTTACTTACAGATTCCGAGGGGTATTGTGGGGAAATGATGCCTTAGTTGTTTTTACAGAAAGATGGTGGAAAGACCGCAGGGAAATCACAACCCGTTGGTCTCCAAATAGTGCTTCACAAAAATTAGATACCCTGTTTGACAGGCAATATGAGGACCGCTCCACCGATCCTGGTAATTTTCAACTCACCAAAAATGCCTACGGAAGAAACGTACTTCTCACTGGTGCTAATCAAACTTTGTATTTGTCAGGTTTGGGAAATACCGCAGAGGGATATAAACCATTTTTAGATAGTTATTCTCTACTAACAAGAAAGAAAAGTAGATTATGGGAATCTTCTGCCCCTTGGTTTGAGAACGTAATAGATTTGTTAGATCCGGTAAATGGTGTGGTGGTGCTATCTCGTGAGAATGCAGAAACGCCGGCTAATTATTATTTAAAAAGTTGGAAAACAGGTAAATTGACCCAATTAACCCAGTTTCCTAATCCATTTATTGCCCTTCAAGGTATTCAAAAAGAGCTTGTCCGTTATAAGCGAACAGATGGACTTGAATTAACAGGTACTTTATATTTGCCCAAAGGGTATCAAAGAGAAAAAGATGGTCCATTGCCAACTTTCATGTGGGCTTATCCGCGCGAATTTAAAAGTGCTGACGCAGCCAGCCAGGTGACTGGTTCGCCTTATCAATTTTCAAGACCCAATTGGGGATCTCCTATCTATTGGGTAACACAAGGTTATGCGGTTTTGGATAATTTCAGTATGCCCATACTTGCTGAAAATGACAAAGAACCAAATGATGCATTTGTCAACCAGTTAACAATGAATGCGGAAGCAGCGATTAATAAATTAGTCGAAATAGGCGTCACAGATAGAAAAAGAATTGCCGTTGGCGGTCATTCCTACGGAGCCTTTATGACAGCAAATCTTTTGGCTCATACCGATTTATTTGCCGCTGGAATAGCAAGAAGCGGGGCATACAACAGAACACTAACCCCTTTCGGATTTCAAGCGGAGGAGAGAACCTATTGGGAAGCTCCTGAAGTCTATTTCAAAATGTCCCCCTTTAATTATGCGGATAAAATCAAAGAACCTATCCTATTGATTCATGGTGAAGCGGACAACAATTCAGGTACTTTCCCTATTCAAAGTGAAAGATTTTATGCGGCATTAAAGGGACATGGCGCAACGGCTAAACTTGTTTTCCTACCCCACGAAAGTCACGGATATCAAGCCAAAGAATCTATTCTGCACATGCTTTATGAAACAAGTTCCTGGCTCGATAAACAAGTTAAAAACAGACCAGAAAAAATCATAAGACCTTAAAAAGGAAAAAATGTCTTGTTTAGTCAGTTGGCGCTGCCAAATAGTCAGCGCCGACTGACTAATTTTCCGAAAATAATCGTTGGGCTACTTTTTGATAGTGGATGTTCATAATAATTTAGTAATCCATCAAAAATTGAATCATGACTTATGATAATTTCACGGCCAAAGCACAAGAGGCGATTCAAAAGGGACAACAAATTGCATCAGGACTAAGCCATCAACAAGTTGAAACCATACACCTTTTAAAGGGTATCATGGAAACGGACGAAAGTCTTAGTCAATTCCTTTTGGAAAAATCGGGTGTCAATGTGCCTCAACTAAAACAAAAAATAGAAGATACCTTCAAGGATTTTCCAAAAATTACCGGGACAGACCAACAATATTTGACCAACGATGCCAATAAAGCTTTAAGCAAAGCCAAAGGTATGTTGACCTCTTTTGGTGATTCTTTTATCTCTTTGGAGTTGATGTTGCTAGCTATAGTTCAAGGCGAGGACAAAGGGGCAAGAATCCTGAAAGATTTAGGTATTACGGAGGCAAATCTAAGAGGTGCCATTCAGGAATTACGCAAAGGAAGAAAAGTGTCCGATCAACATACAGAAGATTCTTATAATGCTTTAGGTAAATATGCTCAGAACTTAAATGAAAGAGCAGAAAATGGAAAGTTAGACCCCATTATCGGTAGAGATGAAGAAATAAGGAGGGTTTTACATATTCTCTCGAGACGAAAGAAAAATAATCCTATCCTTATCGGTGAGGCAGGGGTTGGAAAAACTGCTATCGTAGAAGGTATCGCCTGGAGAATTGTCAAAGGGGATGTTCCGGAAAATTTGAAAACGAAGAAAATTTTCTCCCTCGATATTTCTTCCCTTATCGCCGGCGCTAAATACAAAGGTGAATTTGAGGAAAGATTAAAAGGAGTTATTAACGATGTAACCGAGGCAAATGGTGAAATCATTCTCTTTATTGACGAAATTCATACCCTAATTGGTGCCGGTGGTGGTCAAGGTGCTATGGATGCTGCCAATATCCTAAAACCAGCGCTCGCAAGAGGTGAATTAAGAACTATTGGCGCTACAACGTTAGATGAATATCAAAAATATTTTGAAAAGGACAAAGCTCTGGTAAGACGTTTTCAAACCGTCGTTATTGACGAGCCTTCCGTCGAGGACAGTATTAGTATTCTAAGGGGTTTACAAGAAAGGTACGAGGTTTATCATAAAATCCAGATTATGGATGAAGCCATCGTAGCTGCCGTAGAACTTTCCCACCGATATATTAGTGACAGACAATTACCAGATAAAGCCATCGATTTGATTGATGAAGCAGCGGCAAAACTCCGACTTGAGCTGGATTCTCTTCCTGAAGAAATAGATGAGTGCGATAGAAAAGTTCGCCAACTGGAAATTGAAAGAGAGGTCATTAAAAGAGAAAAAAATGATAAACTCTTAAATAATATCGAGGAACAAATTGCTCAGGCAAGAGAAAAAAGAGATTCTCTGGTGGCAGGTTGGAAAAGTGAAAAAGAAATTATAGATACTATCCAGGCAATAAGAAAGAGGCTGGAGGAAATGGAAAATGAAGCGGAAAAGGCGGAAAGAAGCAGTGATTACGAGAGGGTAGCAAAAATTCGATACGGTGAAATGCAGGAACAACAAGTTATGTTGCGTGTCGCCGAAGAAAAACTAAGCAAATTACCCGAGGAAAGTAGATTTACGAATGAAAAAGTTACTGCGAGTGATATCGCCCAGGTAGTATCAAAATGGACAGGCATTCCCGTCGATAAAATGACCCAAAGTGAAAAGGATAAACTCCTTCGACTTGAAGCTGAAATTGGGGCAAGATTAATTGGACAAGAGGAGGCTGTAGCTGCTGTAGCTGACGCTATCAGAAGAAGTCGTGCCGGCCTCCAGGATGCAGAAAGACCCATTGGTTCCTTTATTTTCCTTGGTCCAACAGGGGTGGGTAAAACGGAACTGGCAAAAACACTGGCAGAAGTGCTTTTCAATGACGAAAAGGCAATGACCAGAATTGATATGAGCGAATATCAGGAAAAACATACTGTTTCCCGACTGGTGGGCGCCCCTCCAGGCTATGTTGGCTACGATGAAGGTGGACAATTAACAGAAGCCGTGAGAAGAAGACCCTACTCGATCATTTTGCTCGATGAAATAGAAAAGGCGCATCCCGATACCTTCAATATCCTTCTCCAGGTCTTAGATGATGGAAGATTAACCGATAATAAAGGTAGAGTGGCCAATTTTAAGAACACTATTATTATCATGACTTCAAATATTGGGTCTGAAAATATTTTAGAGAATTTTGAGGATTTGGCCGAGATGGGCGATAAACACAGGACCGAAGTGCTGGAAACTACCAAGGCGGAAGTACTGAATATGCTAAAAGAAAATATGAGGCCCGAATTCCTGAATAGAATCGATGACCAGATTATGTTCTTGCCGCTCGATAAAATCGAAATATATAAAGTGCTCGATTTATTGTTAAAAGGCACTCAAAAAATGCTCGCTAAACAAGGGCTTTTATTGAAAATGAGCGAAAAAGCTAAAGGATTTTTAACCAATCTGGGCTATGATCCTCAATACGGTGCAAGGCCTCTAAAGAGAGTACTTCAAAAAGAGGTGATTAATGAACTTTCCAGGCAAATTCTGATTGGAACCTTTTCCTTCGGCGATACCATCTACATAGATGCTAACAATAAAGGCCTTCTTTTTAGTAAAGATCCCTTTGAACCGATAACTATGATGGCAGACGACGTCTCGGAAGATGAAAATTAATTTTTTGCCTCTTTTTGCCCAATTAAATAATAAACACACGTGGTCAAAAAATCCCTGATAGGTGGTACGCCTTTTATAAATCCAAATTGCTTTATAGGTTTTAGTCCGAACTTAAACTTATAAATAGGATTCAATAAAAAATGTGTGTTTAATTTAATATCGTAACCGGTTTCTCTGACTATTCTTTCAAAACGAGTAGTGGAGATACCGGTTTCTTTTATTTCCACAAATGAAGGAACATATTCATTGAAATAATTCAATATCCATTTATAAGCACCCATTGGTAGCAAATGAAAATAAGGAATTTTTGAAAGGAAACTTTTGCATAATTGCTGATGACCTCCAAATGGCATTTGCCATGGAGGGAATCCAAAAAATATATTGCCGCCAGGTTTAAGGAATTTTTGAAACTCCATTAGAATTTTTTCCTGATTGGGTATATGCTCGATAACATCCTTCAAGACAATCAAATCAAACTTGTTACTGAACTCCGTTTCAAAAGAAGGATCGTAAATATTCTTATTTATTAATTTGACTGTACCCGCGGCAACCTCCTTTTCTAAAAATTCACCCGCCAATTGAAGCCTTCCCTCCTCAAGTTCAACCCCTACACCTGTGCAACCTTTATCGAGAAAAGCTTTTAAAACGCCCCCTTCTGCACAACCAACCTCAAGAACATGAATGTTTTCCCCAATGCGAAAGTATTCCTCAATAAATGGAATAACAAACTCTTTTGCATTTTTATATTGCATTTCAAAATACCAGGGTTTGTTGGTGTGGAATTCGTACATAAAATAATGGTTTATTGGGCAAATTTAATCAAAAAACCTTTTAACCTTACATAAATTTCCTCAAAATGCCTTCCTTCATAGCAAAAGAGGAATAAGTTAGTGAGCTAAATTTTCCCGCCGTCAAAATAAATTTTATTAATACCATAGCGGCGACGATCATTTCGGCTCTTGTTTCGGGAATCTCTTTGTATTCCAGCCTTTGAGCTAAACTTTTTTTAATAATTTCATCTAAAACAGGGAAGACATGAGCAACAGACACTGTTGTGGCATGCTTGTTTTTGATAGATACATCTGATAAAAAATCTTCCAGCACATCAAAAGTACCTGATGCGCCTACTAAATGATTGACATTATGAATCTTCAAAATAGCCATTAAATCTACCAGAGATTCCTCTATAAATTCTGTTAATTTTACTACTTCCTCTTCACTTATTGGATCCTTTTTATGGAAATAATTATATAAAATAGAGATACCTAAAGGAAAACTTTTAGACCAATAAATAGTCTCCCCTTCGGAAATAATAAATTCTACACTCCCCCCACCAATATCCATTATCAGCACCTTTTCCTTAATAAAAGGTATGGCAAGATGGACACCACCGGCAATAAGCAAAGCTTCCTCATCGCCAGATATAACCGCTACCTCTATACCCGTTTTTTCATACACCTGTTGTATAAAATAGGATGCATTTTCAGCTCTTCTCAAGGTCGCAGTACCCATAGCTTTAATCTCAGAAACCTGAAAATCCTTACATTTTTCTGCGAAATGAACCATTATTTCGATACCCTTTTGGAACGGTTTTTCTCCAATTTTTTCTATCCCCTCAGAAGCCAGTTTGACAAAAAAAGCTTCTTTATACACTTCTTCAAACTCCTGAGGGGAAGTCACCTTTGCGATTAACAAATGGAAGGTATTACTCCCTAAATCTATAATTCCGATATTATTCATTCACTAAACGTGGCCAATTTTCGTTCCTGAGGGAATAAAAGCACCTTTTCGCAGAACAATGATACCATCTTTAATGGAGTACTTATCTGTCTCTTCATCTTTTAAAAGAGGATTTCCTTTAATAACTACATTATTACCAATGCGGGCGTTTTTATCGATAATGGCATTTTCAATGATACATTCTTTACCAATACCCATAGCGGCTCCTTCCTTTGAATCGACTATTTCAGAAATAGATTCATAGTAATCTGCCCCCATGATAATCGCATTATTTATCTCAGAACCCTCCCCTATTCTTGAGCGAATACCTATTACTGAACGATCTATTTTTTTGGCATGAAGAATACATCCTTCAGCAATTAAAGCTCTATTTAAGATGGTACCATACACTTTGGTAGGCGCCAACTGCCTCGGCCTGGTATAGATAATCCGTTTATTATCAAAAAGATTAAATTCAGGAATGGTATCCGTAAGGGCAATATTTGCCTCAAAAAAAGATCCGATAGTACCTATATCTGTCCAGTAACCATCGAAGGCATAAGAAGCAACCTTTAGACCGCCATGGATGGCATCGGGAATAATTTCCTTACCAAAATCCACTGCCTTTTCATTGTCCGAAAACAGCTTCATCATTACCTGTTTACTAAACATATAAATGCCCATAGAAGCTAAATAGGATTTTCCCTTCGATTTATTTTCAACAGAAACCGAAGAAGTCCAATCGGACAGCGCCTCCTTTTTAGGTTTTTCAATAAAGGAATCAATAAATCCTTTATCGTTCACCTTCATAATGCCAAAACCGGGTGCATCTGCTTCATTCACCGGGATAGTAGCAATGGTTAGGTCTGCCTTTTGACTTATATGATACTTTGCTAATTCCTCAAAATCCATTTGGTACAGCTGATCTCCGGAAAGGATTAGGATATAGTCATAGTCGTGATTTTTCAAATGATGCATAGATTGTCTTACAGCATCAGCCGTACCTTGAAACCACTTATCACTATTGGGCGTTTGCTCCGCGGCTAAAATATCAACGAAGCCATGAGAAAAGACATCAAAATGATAGGTATTTTTAATATGTTGATTTAATGAAGCAGAATTATATTGTGTGACCACAAACATTCTCTTCACCCCGGAATTCAAACAATTAGAAATAGGAATATCTATCAACCGATATTTCCCTGCAATAGGCACGGCAGGTTTTGATCTATGGCTTGTCAGTGGAGCTAATCTGCTACCGGCACCTCCTCCTAATATGAGGCAAATCATCTTTATCATTTATTACATTTTTTAAGTGAGTTCGTTATATAATGTTACATATTCAGAAGCTGATTTTTGCCATGAAAAATCTATCCCAAAAATAAATTTCCTGACTTCTTCGAATTTTTTTCGCTCATTAAATAGTTCAAATGCTTCATCAATAGCCTTCTTTGCAGCATCAACTGAAAAAGCTTCAAAGAGAATACCATTTCCATTTTTCTCATTCCACGGCACAATAGAATCTTTTAATCCCCCTACAGCCCTAACTATTGGTATGGTGCCATATCGTAGCGCGTACAATTGATTTAACCCGCAGGGTTCAACCCTGGAAGGCATTAAAATAAAATCGGATGCTGCGTAAAGTTGATGAGCCAGTGCTTCATCGTACCCGATGCGTACATGCAGTTTGCCTGGATATTTATAACTCATACTGCGCAATAAATCATGGAGGTAAGGTTCTCCAGAACCTAAAATAATAAATCCTATGCCCGTTCCACTTTCTAACACGGTATTTATAAGGTCTGGTAAGATATCAGCTCCTTTCTCGCGTACTAACCTGCCAATAAAGGTAATCCATGGTATATTTTGATTAAGTCCCAGTTGGCTTACCAGTTGTTTTTTCTGATGTAACTTAAAATCTTGTATATCTTTTAATTCATACGCTACCTTATCGGGCAAATGAGTGTTCAGGTAAGTATCAGTTTTAGGATCCCATACATCATGATCTATGCCATTTAAAATACCTCTGCATTTTCCTTTCTCATTGCTGAACAGCCACTCCAAACCAGAGGAAAATTGTTGCAGTTCCAATAAATAGCCTGGAGAAACGGTCGTAATGGCCCACGCATTTTTCACTGCAGAAGCCAAAGGATTAATTTGATCAGACCAATCCAACAAACCATTTACCTCCACAGGAAATTCAGGTAATAAATCTTTTTTCAACCAAGGAAAGGAGCCGGCATATTCAGCATTATGAATGGTAAAAACCGTTGGAATTTTCTTTAAAACCTCAAATATTTTGGTATGTTTTATTAAAAAAGGGATTAAACCTGCGTGGTAATCATGGCAATGAAGAATTTCGGGTTTCACCTCCATATTCTTAACCCAATCTAAAATAGCTATTTGAAAGGAGGTGAATCGTTCTGTATTATCCGTGTACCAACCTTTTTCTGCATCACCGTAAATACCCGGGCGATCAAATAATCCAGGTAAATTTACCACATAAAGGGGAAAATCCAGCCCAGTTTGTAAAGGTTCCTCTATAGTATAAGGATGATATTGATCATTCAGAAAATAGGCACCTACATGAAGTAGTTTGAAGCGGTGCTTTTTTGTCCAGGGTAAACCATATTTAGGAATTACTACGGCAGATTCCCAACCGGCAGAAGTCAGATATTTTGGTAACGCACCTGCCACATCTCCTAATCCTCCTGATTTTGCAGCAGGATAACATTCTGCACTAATATGTAATACACGCATAGAATACATTAAAAAGAACTCACTGTTCTGGTTTCTGTGAAATATACGGAATTATTAGGAAAGTAAAAAATAAGATAGGAGAGAAAAATTTAAAACAATAAATTCGGTCAGGTATATAGAATGCCTGACCGAATATCTATTGAAGGAAAAAAGACTACATTAAGCAGCGGGTACTTCTACCACTTTTTTAGCTCTTTTACCAGGTCTTGAATTACCAAAAGAACCCTGGAAAATTTTTCCTTTTTTAGTGCGTTTATCGCCTTTTCCCATTTTAGTTGGTTTTTTTACATTATGAATGCAAAAGTACACTTTTTTATGGTAATGTCAACTTCATATCTTCCAATGCTGATACTATTTTTCTATCGTTTGATAATCGTGGTACTTTATTTTGGCCTCCGAGCTTTCCCTGAGCCTTCATATAAGCCCTAAAACTATCTCTTATCAATACACGGATGACTAAAGGTTTTAAAACAGAACCTTGAATAAGATCATCGTAATAAATATTTTGCTTAACCATTTCCCGATCTAAAAACTGGGCAAATCGATCTAAATCAGTGGGTATTTCATCAAACTCAACCCACCACTCATGATAAGGCAACCCTCCTTCTAAAGGAGTCACCTGGGGAGCTACGGTAAATTCAACGACCCTGGCGCCCAGCGCCTGACAGGTTAACTGCATAGCTTCATCTACCTCTTTTCCTATGACATGTTCACCGAAGGCAGAAATATAATGCTTCACCCTACCCGTTACAATAATTCTGTAAGGATTTGTAGAAACAAACTCGACGGTGTCGCCAATATTATACCCCCAAAGACCTGCATTGGTGTTTAAAATAAGTAAATAATTGACGCCACACTGCACGTCATGTAACCTTAATCGGGTTGGATGTTCATTTCCCAATTCGTTTACAGGAATAAACTCAAAAAACAATCCCGATGCTACATTTAAAAACATTCCCCGCTCGCCTGGGATATCCTGAAAAGCCAGAAAACCTTCTGACGCCGGATATATTTCAACGCTATCTACCTGACCACCAACAAGTTCCTCTAGTTTTGCTCTATATGGCTCGTAGTTTACCCCCCCATAAACGAACATACTAAAATCGGGAAATATTTCTTTGATGGTACTTTTTCCAGAAACTTCCAACAATCGTTCATAATACATTTGCACCCAGGGTGGAATACCACTAATCAGCGTCATTTTCTGATGAAGGGTTTCCTCCACAATTTTATCTAACTTTTCTTCCCATGCATCAATACAATTTGTCTCATAAGAAGGCATTTGACTTCTTTTTACCCAGGCAGGAACGAGATGATTGGAAATACCAGACAAGCGCCCGGTAGGCACCCCATTAATATCATCGAGAGAAGGGCTGCCAGACAAAAAAATAATCTTGCCATCTAACCATTTCCCCCTTCCTGTTTGACCAAAATAATGAAAAAGGGCGTTTCTTGCCGAACCAAAGTGATTGGGCAAGCTATCAGATGTAATGGGAATATATTTTACCCCAGAGGTAGTGCCCGATGTTTTGGCAAAATAACGGGGTCTTCCAGGCCATAAAACATTAGATTCTCCGACAACAACGCGATCAAAATAGGGCTTTAGGCCTTCATAATCTTGAACAGGAACTCTTTGTTTGAAATCTTCATAAGATTTTATATTAGCAAAATCGTGATCAATGCCAAACTGAGTGTTACAGCCCTGTCGTATAATTTGAGTGAAAATATTTTCCTGTTCCTTTAGTGCATTCGCTGACCACTGTCCAATTTGTTTAGATACCTGATTTGCCCAAGGGCGAAGAAAGAAAGATTTAAAACCCATATTTATTCCATTGAAGGTAGATTAGGGTACGAAAATACTAAATTTATCAGATTTTTAACTTCTTAAATCTTCTACATAAAACGTAGGATAGTCAGACTTTTTATACTGAAAAAAAACATCGGGAATAGATTGATTAACTTTTGGGGTACCAAAGCGAAATAAAAAACGGGAACCGTCCTTCGCAAAGGCTTTAAAAGATACAATTTCCCCCGTTTTTTTATCAAGAATCAATTCCAGTTTCGAATAATCGGCCATTTTATCTATTGGCTTGAGCCCTATTTGTTGAAGTGATTTTCCCTTTTCAACAAACTCCTTCAGGACAACGTAACTTAAATCTTTCCTTTTATAAATGCTAAACAGTGCTTCCGGAGATAAAACATCCTCATTTTGCTGGGGATCAGGCATATCATTTATCTGGACTTCTTTTTCTTTTGGCAAAATAACCCACAAAGATTTACCATCACAAAGGACGGTTTGCTGGTTCATAACTAATTTATACTTCAATCCTTTTCGAGTAAATTGCCCTTTTTGAACTTGCTTTGGTTGGTCGGGAATTTCCAGATCGAGCGTAAAAGGAATATCAAGAGAAGTGTATGATTCATATCGCTTCTTCATTAGGTCAAGCGTTGCCTTTGCTTTTGGGTCCTTTTCTGAACGGGAAGAAACCTGCCCATTTAAGGAATTAATATTAAAGCACAAAGACAAAAGGAAAAGAACTGATGAAAACAAGGTTTTGAAGGTCATTCCGAATGGTTATTTTATGACTAACGAAAAATGAATGGTTTTAATTACGCTAACATCCAATTACTCTGTATTTTTTAACACGGCGGGGAGTTTAATAAACCCATATTCTATATCTTTATTCTTTTTCGTAATGGTATTTAAAAGCATTTCTGCAGCTATTTTTCCCATGTCAAATGCAGGTTGTACAATTGCGCTCAGCTTAGGTCTTAACAAATGGGCAAAAGGGGCATTGGTAAATCCTACTATTTTTACTTCAGAGGCGCGAGGTTCAGGAAGCTGCTGCACCGCCTCATAACAATAAAAAGAAAGTCGGTCACTGGAGGCGAAATAAGCATCTGGTTGATATTTTTCTTCTAAATCTCTTAGGTTATCCCATGCTTCCCGGGCTAAAAAATTGGAATACCTGATTAAGTTTGGATCTACGGAAATACCTGCATGCAGCAAAGCAGCACTATACCCTGCCAACCTTTCGATGGAGATAGATATTCCGCTGGGACCCGCCATGTGTGCAATGCGTCTTTTCCCCTGTTGTATTAACCAGGAGGTAGCCTCAAAAGCAGCTTGATAATTGTCGCAGACCACCTTGTGACAATAATTATCGGAGGGAACTCTATCGAAATAAACCACAGGTAATTTCGCTCCAATGCTTTTCATCACTTCATTGACATCCGTTTGATTGGTAGAGGGAGACAAAAGTAAACCATCTGCTTTTCGGCGGGCTACATCTCTGATAATATTGATTTCCCTCTCTGTGGAGTCGTGGGTTTGGTAGATAACCACATGATAACCCCTGTTATTTGCTACAAATTCAACCCCATTGACAATTTCAGCAAAAAAGGAATTAGATATTTCAGGAACAATAATAGCAATGTACCTGGTATTCATTTCCTTCAAACTCTGGGCTATAAGATTGGGCCTGTAATTTACCTTTGAAGCATAAGATTGTACTATTCTTTTTGTTTCTTCTCCAATTTCATGGCTATCCTTCAATGCTCTCGAAACCGTTGAAACAGATAAATTAAGTGCCTTTGAGATATCGCTCAGTTTGACTGGTCTTTCTTGATCCATCACCCGACTTTTTATCAAAGGTAAGTGAATTAAAGTATTACCTCAAAAAATTCATACATTCCCTTTTCTTTTGTTAATGTACTATTTTACGCAATCGTTTGCGTAAATTAATCTCTTAAAACAAAATAAGATATTGTATTTAATTACGAGATTAGACGTAACATTAGTAATCTGACCCGCAAAACACCTTTACATTAAAAACTCTTCGATTTATTTTAATCAATTTAAACCTTGGAAAAACCATCTTCTGAAAGATGGTTTTTCCAGTTTTTAGATACCAAAACTTTTTGTCATGCTAAAAAACTTTTTTACAACCTTAACCTTTTGGTTTATTTTAACGGTACCGCTAATGGCTCAATCAATAGAAACACAGGTGGATATTCTTCGTCAAAACATGTTGAATCCAAATATTTCTGCCCTTAATCTCATCCTGTCTCCCGACCTTGTGTATGGACATTCTAATGGTCATCTCGAGGACAAAGCAACGTTCATTGATAATTTAACCAATGGGAATTACAATTTTACGGAAATAATATGGACAGATCAGTCCATTAAATTAAGTAAACACATCGCTGTAGTGCGACATACACTTAAAGCGAAAACAAACGATAAGGGAATTCCCGCAGAAATAAATTTAAAAATTCTATTGGTTTGGAAGAAAGAAGGGAAAACCTGGAAGCTTTGGGAAAGACAATCCGCTAAAATTGTTCCCCATTAACGCCTGATGTATGCCTCATCTTTCACTTAAAAATTTAAGACAAGTGTCGGTCCATCCTTCCTTGTCCATCCCTCGCGATGCCCAGTTTCAGCTGCCTGATAAAGTATTACAATTTGGAACAGGGGTTTTATTGAGGGGACTTCCCGATTACTTTATCGAAAAAGCCAACCAAAAGGGTATTTTTAATGGTCGTATTGTCGTGGTAAAATCTACCGAGACTGGCGATGTCTCTTCCCTTCAGAAGCAGGATAACCTATACACCCTAAGTATTCGGGGAATCAAAAATGGTCAGAATATTAATGAAAATATCATCTGTAGTTCCATTAGTAAAATATTACATTCAAATAGTCAGTGGTCTGATGTGCTAAATTCTGCGGCTAACCCAAGCATTCAGATTATTATTTCAAATACTACAGAAGCGGGATTACAATACATAGAAGAGAAACTTACCCATGAACCTTCCATCTCATTTCCCGGCAAATTAACCCAATGCCTTTATCACCGGTATGCTAAATTGGGTCATGCACCAGAAAGTAAAATAGTTGTTTTACCCACTGAATTATTAACTGATAATGGATTCATTTTAAAGAAAATAATAGAAAAACTGATTCATTTTAATGACTATCCAAAATCCTTCGGTGAATGGTTAAATGAAAAAGTGATTTTCAGCAATACGCTTGTTGATAGAATAGTTCCCGGAAAATTATCAGAGGAGCATCAGCAAATGCTTCTTGAAAAATATGGCTATACAGATTCTAATGCCATTATGTGCGAACCTTATGCCCTCTGGGCCATTGAAGGTGGACAAGAAGTACACGATTTATTAACTTTTTCAAGCGCTAATGATGAAATAAAAATTGTTCCTGATATTTCTCAATTCAAAGAGTTAAAGCTGCGCATTCTTAACGGTTCACATACTCTTTTATGTGCCAAAGCCATAGCGGAGGGGTTTGAAACGGTTTATCTGGCGATGAGTGATCCAATATTTAGAAAATACGCTGAGGATCTCATTTTTGAAGAGATTATACCTTCACTTCCAAAAGAAATAAAAAAGGAAGATAAATTATCCTTTGCAAAAGACGTCATAGATAGATTCTCTAACCCAAATATAGAGCATAAATGGACGTCTATTGCGGTCCAATATCCTATGAAACTTACTATTCGGGTGTTGCCTCTACTAAAGTCATACCTTCAGACGACAGGTAATTCTCCTACAAAAATGGTAGCATGCATAAGAGAAATTTTACACTTTCTCCTAAACAATGAAGATACGCCAATGGATGACATATCAAAAACTGCTATAACCAAGATTAATTTGTCGTCCTCTTCAACAGAGGAGAAAGTAAAATTATTACTAAAGGAAGAATCGATATGGGGAGAAGGTTTTTATATTATTTGGCTAGATGCTGAAGCAGTTAGCTCAAAAAAGGAGCACCTGTTTTGATATTTCCAGGCAGTGGATTCCGATATTGGCTAGGAACCTTACCAGATTTAGCCTCTTTAATTAATCCGTCAATATCCTCTTTTGATAAGTTATCTTTTCCTTCGGGTAATCCTTTTGCTTTTTCCAGAGAGATTATTGCCTCTTTAAAATTTTCTTCACCTAAATATGCCTGTCCCAAATTGAACCAAACCTTCCTTTGCCAGCCGAAGTTATTATCATCCTCTAGAAAAACTCTTTTCGAGACAGGAATTAACTCTAAAATCGCCATTTTGTAATCCCCCAAAATCAAATGACATTCTCCTTTTATGCGCTTAGTTTTCCAAAAAATGGGTTGGTGAGGAATAGAATTTTTCAGTGTAATATCAAAATCTTTGATAGCCGACACATAATTTTTTTCAACAATACGTACGAAAGCCCTACCGAAGTGAGCTTCTTCGCTATGGGGATTAACTACAATACTTTTGTTAAAATCATAAAGGGCGTCTTTAAAGTTTTTCAATCTAAAATTTACGTAACCTCTTCTTTCATAAGCTTTAGCGTGTCTTTCGCATTTTTGAATGGCCTGATCCAATGCATCTTTAGCTGCCTTATCTTCCCCTTTTCCAACTAACCTTTTACCCAGCAAATAAGACTGAATGGCAGATTTATCACCATTTGGTTCAATTTCCCTATACTCAATAATTTTACCATTTTCCAGTTTCCAGGCACTGAGGCTACCTGCGATCGCGTATTCGCAAACGGTTTCAAGAGCAGATACCGTATTTCTCCAGGTTCTATCGGTAATTTCAGGCTCGACATGCCTTGGAATATTCACGCAATTTTGTTCTACATCGAATATATTTTCACTTCGGAGAAATACATCGTATTTAAAATGAATTTCAACACGCTGATTATACTGCGCCAGAGCCATTTCGAAACTGCGTTGGTTGTTAAAGATGAACTGACCGGCCAGAATAATACGATAATTTGACATTTCTAAGGAAAATATTAGAACAGACTTGTTAACTTAATTGCACTTAAAGGTACGCTTTTATTTGCAGCTAACAAATATTTAACAATAGATTTACGATAAACAACCTGCGTTTACCTTAGCAAATATTAGGCAACTTCACCCTAAATACATTTCCCAAAAATTCATAAGGTGTTGGATATTAACCAAGTTTGTCTAAAAGTCTTTCCACCTTTTTAGCTGGCTTATCCTCTGGTTTAGATTTATTTATTATTTTAAGAAATTGCGGATCAACGTGCATTCGCATAGAAAAACCCATCTGTTCGAGTTCGATCACCACATTTTTATCATTCTGATGATCTACTAATTTCCCTTTCAGGCCATAAAGGCTACCGAAGCAGATCTCTATATCGTCACCGATTTCAGGTTTCAGCGCAACAGCTTCAATCTCAATTTTTTGACCGGTAATAGCCTTTAAAATACTAATTTCTCTTTCTGGAATAGCAAGTAACTCGTGGCTGAACTTTACAAATTTCACAACATCCTGTGTAGATGCTACAGCAAAGTATTCCGATTGGACAATTTTAACAAAAACGTAACAACTGATGAGCGGTAATTGAATTATTTTAATTTTCCGAGTATAAACCCTTTTGTGAGTACTTAAGGGTAAATAGGCTTCCACCCCCTTTTCCGTCAACTGTTTGAGCACCATTTTTTCCCTCTTATATCGAGTATAAATAGCGAACCATTTTTTCTCTACATTATCAAGGTGCAAATTATGGTACGTTGGTTTTTCTAAGACAACCAAATCATTATCAGATGATACATCAACTTCTTCCATTAGCTATTTTTATAATTCAATTAAATTAACCATACCATTTTCCATAACATACCTCTCCCCTGATTCCGGGCAGACAGCCTGTCCTTCTGCTGAAAAAACCAGTTTATGCCCCATTCGGCTCATAAAATACTTTACTTTGGCCGGGTTTCCTATAACCAGCGCAAAGTCAGGGACCTCTTTAGTGACCACAGCTCCCGCGCCAATAAATGCATATTGGCCAATTTTATTGCCACACACAAGCGTCGTATTTGCACCAATGCTTGCCCCTTTTCCTATAATAGTCTGTTTATAATCAGCTTTCCTGTTTACAGCACTCCGGGGATTAATCACATTGGTAAAAACAGCGGAAGGGCCTAAAAAAACATCATCTTCGCAAATAACGCCCGTATAAAGGGATACATTATTCTGGATTTTAACATTATTCCCAAGGATTACCCCGTTGGCTATGAACACATTTTGGCCCAAATTACAATGCTGACCTAAGGTAGCGCCAGACATAACATGGGTAAAGTGCCAGATTTTTGTACCTGCACCAATGACAGCGCCTTCGTCAACAATAGCAGAGGGGTGAATAAAAATATCTTCCATTTATTTAAAAAATTGACTCACTGTATTCGTAATAAACGCTATTTGCTCCTCACTCATCTCCGTGTGAATAGGCAAAGATAACACAGACTTACATAATTTGTCTGTTACTGGAAGAAATTGAACATTAGCCTCCTTTTTAAAAGCCTCCTGTTCGTAAAGTGGCAGTGGATAATAAATGATGGATGGAATACCCTTTTCCTTCAGGAAAGATTGCAATTCATCTCGTTTTCCGTTATTTATTTTTAAAGTATATTGATGAAAAACATGACTTGAAAAAGCTACTCTGAAGGGAATTTGGATTTGCTCAATGGATTTGAACGCTGCGTCATACGCATCGGCCACCGCTTTTCTATCTGCCGCAAATTGATCTAAATATTTCAATTTCACGTTAAGAATAGCCGCCTGAATAGAATCTAACCTTGAGTTAACCCCCACCATGTCATGATAGTATCGTTTAGTCTGCCCATGATTGGCAATTTTATGCAGCGTCATTCCAAGATTTTCATCTTGTGTATAAAGTGCGCCGCCATCGCCGTAAGCTCCCAGGTTTTTTGAGGGATAAAAACTGGTGGAACCGATATGCCCTACCGTACCTGATTTGACTTTAACACCGCTTTGCATCAAATAATCTGCGCCTATAGCCTGGGCATTATCCTCAATCATGAATAAGCCCCTTTCGTCGCACAACCTTCTAATTCCTTCCAGATCAGCACATTGACCATAAAGATTCACAGGAACAACGGCGCGGGTTTTATCTGTTATGGCTTTTTCAATGATGTCAGGCGTAATATTAAACGAATCAATATCGACATCGACCATCACCGGTTTCAAGTTCAATAAAGCAATTACCTCCGCGGTGGCAACATAAGTAAATGCGGGTACAATAACCTCATCGCCAGGTTTAAGCCCCAAAGCCATCATGGCTATTTGAAGCGCATCGGTACCATTAGCACAAGGAATCACCCTCTTTGCACCCAGATATTTCTCCAAATTATTCTTAAACAAGGTTACCTGAGGTCCGTTGATATAAGAGGTGTCAGTTAAAACCTCCATAATTCCCTCATCTACTTTCGATTTAATTCTAAGGTATTGACCTTTAAGATCAACCATTTGTATAGCTTCCATATCCCATTTTAAATCATAAAATATCTAATGCTTTTGATGCAATCGTTTTACCAATAGCAAGAGACGCGGTAGCAGCCGGCGAAGGCGCATTGCACACATTGACTATTTGATTATCAGCAAATATAAGAAAATCGTCACTCATATTACCAAGATTATCGGTTGCCATTGCTCTGACACCAGCGCCACCACGAACTAAATCTTCCTCATTAATTTCGGGAATCAGGTGACGAAGCGCTTTTACAAAAGCGGCGGAGGAGAAGGATCTGTGTAATTCTCCCAAACCGTGTTGCCAGTGTTTAGTTGCTAAACGACGGAACCCGGGAAAAAATATAGTTTCTGCCAATTCTTTTGCGTCAATGTCCCAACGGGAATATCCCTCCCTTTTAAAAGCCAGCACTGCATTGGGTCCAGCTTCAATACCTCCCCCAATCATTCTGGTAAAATGAACCCCGAGAAAAGGAAAATCAGGATTTGGAACGGGGTAAATCAGGTGATTCACCAAATACTGTTTTTCAGGTTTCAGATCATAATATTCGCCTCTAAAAGGGATAATTTGAAGGGGAGGTAAAGGCATTCCGGTCATTTGAGCCACTTTATCGGAATATAAGCCAGCGCAATTAACTAAAATACTCCCTGAAATTTCTCTGGCATCGGAAGATCTGAGTATTATTTCACTTTTAGATCTTATAATTTGGTTTACCTTAAAGTTCGTTAGGATTTCACCCCCTAAGGCCCTTATTTTTTCTGCATATTTCAATGAAACCGTGG